>JGI1221J13441_10000225_pt1 | contig 27098 bp, 38 predicted proteins | sample LakVidmifraction_4_FD_13441 | JGI IMG/M metagenome (IMG submission 13441) | reverse complement strand
CGAGGGACAACATCGATGCATCAATCAAGGCCGCAGCTGACGCAACTGCGCGTCTGAACGGAGAGAACAATGAGTGAAATTCACGAAGACCTGGAAGACATCGTCAACCAGGCAGCACACAAGCTGGCCATTACTACTCACCTCGAAGGACTACTCGGCTTGCCAGAAGGCAGCCTTGTCTTCGAGCTTGAAGGCCCACTCGATACTATCGAGGGGGATCCTCTATCGCACATGCATCGTGCAATACATGAGGTCGAAGATGCTCTCACTGCATTCATGACTATGGAGGAAGCGATCGAGCATTATAAGAAAGGCGAACAACAGGTTCACGTCAGAGGCCCCAATGTAAACGATGCAATGCTTGAGCTGCTGCCGCCTGAACTCCGCCACATCATCAAGGATGCAATGGAAGAAGTCAGCCGAGAGATCAAGCGATCAGAAGAGGAGGGCAAGTAATGCTTGCTGTTAAGAAGACCAGGCCATCGGCCATACAGAACACCAAGTGCTACGGCTGTGGCCGTGCTGCTCTTGGCTTTGCACAGCGTGGCCTTGGCCAGCATGTGCCTAGCTGTGGCAGCTGCGGTGTCATGTTCACTGCGTCACCGCGATACATCGCAACGAGGCAGTCATGACACATGCAGCGTTCATTGCCACTGACGTGGAGACTACAGGCGTACGCATGTGGGGCCCAAATGCAGACAAGCTATTGCAGGTCTGCATGATTGCAGTGGATGAGGATCTTAATCCCGTCGACGACGGCATCAATGTCATCATCAAGCCCTTCGATATCGACGGTGCGTACCACTTGGCTGTGCCATTTGTACAGGAGATGCACACTGCAACAGGGCTGTGGGCCCAGCTCGAGCAGGGGTACACCATGCCGCAGGCTGCACGTGTGATCGGCAAGTACCTTGACGGTCACACGAACGAAGAAACAAAGGGGCTGCCACAGTATCAACGCGAGCTGAAGATGCTCGGCTCATCAGTGAAGATGGACTACAACTTCATTGAGAAGTTCATGCCCTCAGTCATGCAACACCTGAGCTATCAGGTGATCGACGTGTCTTCGATAGCAATCCTATCTCGCAAGTGGATGGGGTTGCCTCGCTTTAAGAAGATGAGTACGCACGCACCGGAAGACGACATCAACGAAACGTTGATGGAGTTGCGGTGGCTCAGAGAGCAGGGGGTATTCAGGCTATGAGATTTCATCTCATTCGTATAAAAGACAACAAGGTACTTGCTCAGTCTGACGACAGGAAGTACATGAAGATCCTCGCGTGGACAGCACATAGTGCCAAGATCCACAAAGACGAGGATACCGATGCATCTGGTGAGTATCACATTCGTGACACCACCAAGAAAGTATTGAAGCACGAGTATCGGCATGGTCCAAAAGACCTGCCGTACACCTGTGCCCTGTGTGGCAACACTCGACTGAGTGTTGACCACCACAGAGAATAACTGTTCCGGTCGCACCGGGACGGCGACCGTAACTCACGGTCGCCCTCATGAGAAATAAGGAGAAGAGAATGGCAAAGGCCAACGCAGTAGAGAAGACACAGTCCACCCGTATTGAACGGCTGCAGCTACAGATCGAAAAAGAACAGGCAAAGCAGGATGCTCTCTCTTGGAAGAAGAACGAGAAGCGAGTCGCACAGCTCAACCTCAAAGAGATTGAGATGGACAAAGCTGAATCCGCATTCGCACGTGCACAGGCACGCTTCGAGAAGGCAGCCGATGCTGTATCCGAAGCGAAGTCTGAGCTCGGTCAGCAGCAGGGCTTCACAACCACGCCAGACGAGGTGTAGCTATGGATGCCTCAACTGCTATAGCTGAGGTGTCCTCTGATCTCGCAGGGCTGCCGGTGTTTCTCGCCGGCAGCCTTGTGGCAGAGGAAGCCTACGGCTTGTCTAATGCTCACGATGATGCGGATGTGTTCTGTTCTACAGAGCCATCGCTGTTCGTGTCAGTGACCACACTACTATCGAAGGGCTACACCTTTGGTGAGCGCTTCGAACGAGTGTGGTATCGGTGGATCCGTTACGGATTCAAGAAGTGGCACACCAACAGCATCAAGCTCACATCCCCCTCAGGGATTGAGGTCAACATGGTGTTCAAGTTACAAGACGGACACCCGACTACGTCGTTGTCTCAAGTGCTGGAGTCGTTTGACTTCGGCCTTCTTGGGGTGGGGTACGATCTGGAGACAGGTACGTACAGAGACCAGCGTAGCTTCCTGTTCCCTCACTTGGACATCAACGGGCCATTGCCCCTGATGTTCAACAAGCGGGTAAACTGGAAGAAAGGAATGTTCAGCCAGTACAACGGGCTACGTGAGATGGGTCGCTACGCAAAGTACACCCAGTATGGCTACGACATGTCAGCTGTAAAGGGCGACCTGCTCGAGGGCTACTGGAATGGTGCAGCGTATGCTCACTCAACAGGTGACGAGGAGAAAGGTAAGCTCGGCACCATCTACGAGACCGCGGCGCTACTCATCGAAGACGATGAGATCGACACGCTCTTGGTGCACAGCAAGGAGATACTCTACATGGATAGTTTAGATGAAATCATGGAGGCTCTCGAATGAGCAACTACTACGTGGATGGTATCTGTGAGTACAGCGAGGCCGACTGATGGACCCCAACGATGCACAAGAGCAAGTGCGGGTACTCATCAAGTGCGTGGACTGTGACTTCGACATCATGGCCTGCATGTGCACATGCTGCACGTGTGGGTACTGTGTTGACAATGCTTGTGCTTGCCTCTCAAGAGAAGAGCACGAAGAGAAAGCGACTGTCACCACCAACAAGGTGGAAGACAAACAAGACGATGACACCCTCATCAAAGAGGATGGCTTCTTAAACTTGGGCGCTCTCATCAGAGACGCTCAGGCGTCTGGGTTGATCACTCAGGCGGTCGAGTACCAGTAGATCTACAACATGAGCAATAGCTCAGGAAGAGAGAACAGTATGTCTAGCTTCACCAGTAAGGATCTTGCATCGGAACGAGCCCTCATTACGGGCACGGACGATGCAGGCGTAGCACGTAAGACCATCATCTCAACTCTCGAGTTCAGCCAGCGTAAGCACCTTCGTGCTCACGAGGCTGCAACTGATACGTTCGATGAGGCCGTCACCGCATTCTGGGCTCCGATCACGGCAGCCACTGAAGCGGTAAACAAGACGGTTAAGGAGGTACGAGACCCGGCGTTCTTCGACGTGACTCAGGAAGCAGAGCAGGGCGTCATCGGACAGGTTGAGGTACTTAACAAGCTCAGCTTGGATACGGTGATCCTCAATATGATAGAGGCCGGTAATACCGACCGTCTTATCTGGATCGACGACACCATTGAGGTGCTCGCGTACGAGGCCCCCAAGGTGGCAGAGTTCAAGCAGCCTGAGCTGGGTGACATGCCTGAGTCTCAGACTGAAACGACGGGCTACTCGCCCGAGCCGGCTTAGTCGAGTAGACGTAGATGCTTGACAAATTGCTCAAGCTCTACGTCGCATCCATGAGTGTGCCTGGAGGGGTGAGGTCTCCAATGCCTCACCTCTTCGGGCCACCCGGATGTGGCAAGAGCTCAGCCATTGACGACTTAGCAAAGCTAGTTGACAAGCAGGTGCACGTTATCAACGTGTCGCGCATTAGCCCTCTCGAAATCGAGGGGGTGCAAATGCCGATCGAAGACAACACCAAGTTACACATGCTTACGGCTACGTTCTGGACTCAGCTTAAAGAGGGAGACATTCTCCTGATGGATGAGTTCTTGCGTGGGTTCCCGGAGGTGTACAACGGGTTGCTAGATATCTTCACGTCGAGGCGCGTAGGAAACTACGTGCTTCCAAACGTGTTCATCATTGGTGCTTCGAATTCCACTGCTACGTACGACGCAGCATTGGAAGACAGGCTATTACATCTGCCTGTGCCTGACATCCGTAAGGGTAAGGCCGGCAGTATCAGGATAGCAAAGCGCATTGTAGACACGCTTGGGTTGTACCCAGGCATAGTCAATCAACTGGAGATGACGGAGATGATTCATCAAGAAATATCTCCGATGTACAACATGCTAGATCGTCTAGGTAAGAACGTGTCCGCCGGTGTACTAAACACTGACGGACACAGTATTCGAAACCTCATTGGACAGGTTCAATTACGAGAGGTTCAGTCAATCACAATGCTTGATGTAATCAATGCAAACAACAAGATGGCCATGAACGATGGCAAACCTCAGTTTGTAATACTACTTTCAGGCAAGCATGTTTCGCCCACATACAAGGAGGCAGCGTTACGGATTAAAGACAATCCGAAACTTACGCCTATCCAGTTGATGAATCTGAAGATGAACCTTCAGCTCATCGACATGGAAGAGGCACGACAGAAACAAGATAAAGAGGAGGATAATAATGACGATCTCTTCGTCGAAGCTGCATGACAGTACTGAGCTGTTCGCTATCGACAGTACCACCATGTTCAGTGTCGCAGTCCTACAGGATCTGCTGCCTGACATCGAGACGGCGCTGTTCTTTGGAAAGGTCTACGACCTGAACTACAAGCAGCTAACCAGCATGATAAACAAGTTGTTTAATTGTAGCGTGCTGGAAGCACTCAACGAAGGTTGGCACTCAACAGAGTTGCAGGACTATCTCGTTGAAGTGGTCCCACCTGATGTAATGGACGAAGCCACTGCTGAGTTTATAGTGAATCCTGGCCCCGGCGAATTCTTGCCGGAGCTTTGGGCATCACTACAGACTGACATCGCCAAGTCCATCAAGGAGGTGGCGATTAAGTTAAAGGACACGATTCACCTGTTGCCTGGCAAGACTGGACGTATGACGTTCAAGCACCTCAATCAGATGAACAAGCAGCGTCCTACGCTGGGTGTCTATGGTGCAGGGGTCACTCACACACGTGAAGCTGACAACTTGTTGGTCCTGGATGTTTCAGGATCAATGACAGAGACAACGGTGTCCACCATCATCGAAGATGTAGTGGCGATGGCATGGGCTGCGAACGCACACCTTGCGATCGTCAGTTACGACACGTTCCACTGGGAGCCCGGCACGTATAACGTGCGGGACGTACTAGCTAAGGCGCAGTTCGGGGGTACACATTACGAGACCTTGGCTCCGTTGTTTAATCGCGACTGGGGCACGGTCATTACCGTGGCTGATTACGACTCGTCGCACGCTGCAAAGCTGTACATCGCAGCGAATACAACGGGTTCTATTCAGACTGTGTTAGACATCAGTCTGGTAGATAAGCCTACGTTTCTATCTGAGTGCGTAGGGCAGCTAGCCGATGAGGTTCGACCGATCCTCATTGGTAGCAGTTACCGCGTACTCAGCTAGTAAGAGCCTCAGATCGTAGGAAAAATTTCCTGCGATCTGAGGTAGTTTCATTCACGCATTACGCAAACACAACAAGAGAAGGAGTTGCCAAATGGCTGCTCAAGCACCAAGCAACATCACTGTAGCAGGGCGTCTGTCTTACCCTGTGTTTACACAGGCAGCTGCAGTAGTTCGTAACGGAACGTCGCAGTACCCGAAGAAAGATGACGCGATCGCGCCAGAATATAACCTGCTCCTTGAGCAAGTTGGTCTGGACAAGATAACCAAGTTCATCTTGGATGAGTTCCTTCCTGGGCTCACTGCTCAGTTTAAAGCGGGTGACAAGAAGTACGAAAAGTTCGATGCCAAAACAGTGTCGCGTCTGGAAGAAGCTATCCAGGCAGGAGACTGGGACACTCAGCCACCGTACTTGTTCATCAAGCCGGTGCCTGAGAAGACAGTGGAACTGGCACCGGAAGCAGTTGCCATGATCAAGATCAACGGAAACCGTGGTCAAGATCTAGAGCTCAAGGCCATCGTTCGTACGGAAGCGGAACTCGCTATCCCAGACAACGATGTACTGGACTATCCGTTGATCAAGAATATTGGTCAAACGGTGCACGAGATGTACGCGGGTTGCGTGGCTGGAACCACGCTCAACCTGTACGCATATATTAATGGCAAGCTACCCGGCATTGCTGCGGGTGGACCAAAGCTAGTGTTCAAGTCAGATGCCGACAGCTTCGGTGGCGGCGCTGCTCTCGATGAGGAAGCGCTGTTCTTGGATGACTAGTTAGACAGGTAGAGCCCGTGGTCATTGGGGCCACGGGCTCTACCCTCAGTCAACCAGAGGGGTTGACTTCAGGCTATCAGATTTGGAGAGAGAACATGACGGTACGTTTCAGTGCAAGCGCAGCGCCCCGCCTGATGGCGTGTCCTGCGTCAGCAAACTTAGAGTTAGCTATTAAAGGCTGGGTGGCACCTGTGGTGGATCACACGGCCGGTGCAAAGGGTAAGGGCTCAGAGATTCACGAGATGTTCGATGCTACTGCAGGGCTGTCGTCGACAGACTTGCGGCATTTCATCGACTCGCTCGAGTACTACTACAGTGTTAGATCACTGCGTAGATTCAAAGAGCTTAGTGAGGTGTCAGTGGTTGCGGACTGGTTACAAACCAAGCCGAGTACCAAAGTGGATAGGGTGCTGTACTTGTCGGATGAATTGCACGTCTTCGATTGGAAGACGGGCAAGATCCCAGTCAATGTTGCAGGTAATGAACAGCTGTTGTACTACGCAGCATGCTTCATTCACCTGGCGCCGAAGGCCAAGGGTGTATGGATCCACGTAGTACAGCCGTGGGCTAACAACGTGGAGGGTGTCTATGTATCAGCAACTGAGCTTGCTAAGTTCATGGTGGATGCCAAGGCAGCCGAACAGCGGATCATTGATAAGGACGTGACCTTTGGTCCGTCAGATCACTGTACGTTCTGCCCGGCTAATCCAATGTCACGTGGTGACAAGGGTAGTCCGTTGTGTCCTGCAATGATGCAGTTATATTATCCACAGCATGAGCTTGACGAAGCTGCTCTGATGGCGGATGACTAAAGAAGCGAACAACACATATGTTAAGACGTGGTCCACTCTTGCTTCCAGCAATAATCAGTGGACAGCTGACCCAACAATATCGAGGTATAAAGAAAGGAACAGCATGATAGGTCTCGACTATGAGACCTGGTGCGAGCTAGACCTAAAAGTAGTGGGTCTAGATAGGTACGTCAATCATTCCTCCTTCAGAGTGTTGGTTGCCGCAGTCTCGTATCAGGATGACTCTACACTTGTTCTGGACTTTGTTCAGGATAAGAAGCGTGGACGGCGGTTACTAAAAGATGTGCTATTAAACGAGCACACTGGGATCGCTGTTCATAACGCTGGATTTGAGAGAGCTGTAACAGCTCGCCTCAATATCAACGTTGAACCAGAGTTATTCAAGGACTCAGCTGTAGTTGCGAGGTGCATGGGTGCAGCTTCAAAGCTAGAGCATGCAGCACAGCAACTTCTCAACGAGAAGAAGCTAGATGCTGGCGGAGGGCTATTAAGAAAGTTCTCTCTGGCAGACAAGTGCCCAGACTGGGACGCTGTAAAGGACGACATCGACTGGATGCAATTTAAAGAATACTGTCGGATGGATGCAAACCTTTCGCTCAGTCTTGTACGAGGGTACGGAAACACTTTAGAGATGAATAGAGAGCTCACATTTGAGGCCATCACACAAGGCATGAACGACGTGGGGTGGCGAGTAGATATGGCTGCGGTAGACCGCATGTCACAGCTCTACGAGCAGAACAAAGTGGAAGTGCTCCATTGGTTTCAGACTCTTTACGATACTGAGAGTGAGTTGAATTTCAACTCACCTATTCAGTTAGTGAAGTGGTGCAAAGACAGAGGCATCAATGCTCGAAGCTTTGACGAAGAGCATGTAATAGCTATGCACGCGTCAATTAAGGGACGCCTGCAGAGCAAATTACTCAAGCCGATGCAGAAAGATCAGTACATAGAGGTTGCGAGTATGCTCGCTACCAAAATGGTTCTGGGAGGCTCGAGCTTGAAGAAGCTCAAGGTAATTAAGAACACCACAGGTAACGATGGTCAGCTAAGAAATCAATACATGCACGTTGGCGCCGGCCAGACCTACAGGACTAGCGGCCGCGGCGTGCAAATGCAGAACCTGAAGCGTCTATCAGACGCAAGGGACATGGATGAGCTGTTCAATACTAATACCACGTGGACCAACGATGAGTTGGCGGAGAATCTACGGCAGGTGTTTACTGCTCAAGAGCCTACAGGAAAGCTGATTGTAGGTGACTTCAGCTCAGTTGAAGCACGAGGGCTCGCATACTTAGCTGGGCAAGAAGACACTCTAGCTGCATTCAGGAGTGGTTTAGATCTCTACAAGGTGCAAGCTGCAGCTCTCTTCCACACTCAGTATCACTTGGTGACGAAAGAACAGCGACGTACAGGAAAGGTAGGGGTCTTAGCATGTGGCTATCAGGCTGGTGGCGAAGCAGTCCAGTCGTTTGCTAAGGGCATGGGCGTGGAGTTGTCAGCTGGTGAATCAGCAAAGCTGGTACAAGACTGGCGTACATCAAACGACAAGATCGTTAAGCTATGGGCCACGTTACACGAGCTGTTGCTTCAAGCAGTTGGAGGCCGTTACGCAGAAGAGCACATTGGCAATGATCTCCTTGTATCAATCACTCCGAGGTACACGCCTGCCACGTTGGTAGACATGCACCCAGGTGCGCAGTCTATTCAGCTTGAGCTGAAAACAAGAAGCGGAGAAAAAGTACTGTCTAGGCTGTTTCACGGATGTTATATGCGTGGACGGAATGTCAACTATTACAAGCCTGATGTGAAGAACGGCAAATTGTGGTCAAAAAATTACCGCAATCCAAAGACAAAGCAGATGGAATATTACAACCTTTATGGTGGAAAGATTTCAGGCATTCTGACGCAGTCGATGTGCCGTGAACTATTCTTCTCGGTATTGGAAAGTTTGCAAAAGTGGGCGGCTGGTACCCCAGGCGTTCAGCTCATCGGACAGTTCCACGATGAGGCGGTGTTCGATTGGAATCCAAAAGAACCCGGTGCTCCTATGTTAGAGAATGCAATTCATGACATCAAAACTATGATGTCAGACCCTCACGATCTGTACGCGTTCCCGCTTACAGCTGAAGTAAAGGCTGACTATAGATACACGAAATAAGGAGAAGGCATGAAACACCATTTCATTGGTGTCGATCCTGGCCTTGTTCACACGGGGGTGGTGGGCTTCGTCTTTGATGAAGCAGCCCACCGCCTCCGTATATGGAACGTGGTTGTGGACGGAATCGACATTCCAGAAATACGGCGCATGACACTTGAAGTGTCTGTGCCAGTAGCGCATGTATTCATTGAAGCGTATCGACCAAGATCTCACTTTAATACAGACGCACGCATGGTTACTGGGGTGAGTGAACTGGCTAAAGCCGTTCCGAACTCCAAGGTGATTAACAATAACGGAGCAAAGCAGATTGTGAAATCCGGCATAATGCACACGATGGAGGTCTGGAAGTTCACGCAAGCAACTAATCACCAAGACTTACGATCGGCAGCCCGTATCGGGTTGTACGGAGCACTGAAGGACAAGACCCTGAACAGGGTAATCTACGACTACCTCACGGACGCGCTTGACGGCCGCCCGTGGTCAAGGATCTAAGGGGGAGAACATGGGTATCAAAGGAAGATCAACAGAAGAGCTTCTTGAAGAGAGAGGCAAGATTTACGGTGACATAGTAAGTAACCACACACGCATTGCGAAAGTGTGGTCAGGCATCACTGGCAAAGAGATCACACCACTCGAGGTGGCGCTGATGATGGTGGGTCTCAAAGCTGTGCGAGCAGGCACCACCCCGCAGCATAGCGACAACTATGACGATATGGAAGGCTACGCATCCATTTCTCGTACGATCGCAGAGGCTGCCAATGCTGACACTAGGTGAGATTCAAACACAGCTCCTGGGTGTGGATGGTGAGTGGTTCCCGTATCAACGGGAGGTGCTACAGCTGACACACGGTAAAGGTGCGAAGCTTAGGCACTGCCTGTACTACCGCACAGGGGCAGGTAAGACCATTACAGCAATGGCTATCCTCGCACAGGAGGGGGTTACTGAAGTGCTTGTCCTCACACCACCGATCATTAACGATAAGTGGGTGGCTGACGGTGCCAGTGTAGGTATCAAAGTGACACCTATCAGCCATGCAAAGTTCAGACAAAAGAACTATAAGGTCAAGCGAGACGTGCCCATCATCGTAGATGAGTTCCATCTACTTGGTGGTCACACCGGGCTTGGGTGGAAGAAGTTCGACAGCCTGGCACGCTCGTTGCAAGCAGCGATCTTGATCCTGTCAGCGACGCCAAACTACAATGGTGCAGAGCGAGTGTACTGCGTGCAGCACGTGTTGGATCCGTCATCGGTACAAGGTGGGTTTCTCCAGTTCTTGTACTCCAACTGCGAAACAGAGGAGAATCCATTCTCCAACACACCAAGGGTGGTGATGTTCTACGGGGGTGAATCAGCTGAGACGTATTTGGCTCATCTACCGCAGGTGTCATATGTTCCAGACGCATATCGAAAAGAGCCAAATGATTATCCCATTAGGTTCGAGTTACCTACTGAGCTATTCGAATATGGCGTGCATCGAAGAAAGAAAAAAATTATTGCATCTCAAATGGAAATGCGTCACGTTATATCACATGACCAGTTAGTAGATGATGTTGGTTTAATTCGTATTGAGGTACGAAGTGTACTGGACCGACTTATTGCAAACGTGGATACGCCGACGCTAATCTTCTGTTCAACAGCAACAGTGGCAACAGCCATGATGAGAACAGCTGTAGCAATTAACGCTAGTGCTGCACTGGTGACTGGTAAAGACACCACCAAGCAGAAAGCAAAGGTAGTGGAGGAGTTCCGACAGGGGATGTATAACATCCTCATTGGAACGTCAACACTGGCAACAGGTACCGATGGTTTGGATAAGATATGTGATCATCTCATCATCCTGCAAGACACGGATGATGACGCTCAGAGGCGGCAGCTTATCGGCCGCATCCTGCCCAGGGGTGCAAGCGTGGATGTATCCCGTAAGAAGGTCACGAGAATTAATATGCTCCAGTAGTTCACAGCACGGGGTGGGATCGACACACGTCGATTGTGAACGAAGGAGCAGAGATGGACAAAGAGATAGATGCTACGCAGAGTGAGCTGATTAATCAGTTAAACAACCCGAACCTGATGCCATCAGAGCTCGAGTTGATAGAACGCAAACTTCAGATTCTGAAGGACGTTCAAGCGTAGTAAGGCGGTGGTCTCGCAGTAAGCGGCGAGACCACCGCACTAATAGGAAAGTAGGAACGATGTGGAGCTAAAGCTCAAGAAGGAGTTGGCTGGTGCTGCTCAAACTCTCGCACAAAGTTACGAGTTGGTACAGCACAACACAACAACATATGTCCCAGCACATTGGGAAAGTGAGGAGATTGAACCGAAGTCTGATCCAGTTGAACAGATTTGGCTTCCAATGACACGGACTGATAAAAGAGTATTGGCAAACAAGAAGGCTAAGATTCTGTTTTCAACAGATTCAGAACTCAACAGTTTCGACTTTATGTTGAAACAGTGGGCCGTTGAAAACTTTGATACAGCACACACGTTGTTCATTCGAACCGATGAAGGGCTGCGTGTACTTGATCAAGACGGAGCACTCATTGAGTCAAATGGATCGTTCTTACCGAACTTCATCCGGCCGATGCTTAATACAGATGAGGCTGACAAAGCTGAAGTCTTCGAAGTCATCTCACACTGGGTTGATTCTGAAGAGGAAACGAACTCATTGCTGAACCACCTAGCCACTTCGTTGGCGCCGGGATGGTCAGCAGTAAAGTACGTGTTGCTGCTCGGTGACGGGCGTAACGGCAAGTCAGTCATGCTGTCGATGCTCACAGACCTCTTCGGGTCAGAGAACGTCAGCAATGTCACAAGACAGCAGATGGCTGAACAGCTTCCAGTGTGTGTGGAGCTGAACAACAAGTTGCTGAATGTGGTCTTTGATGGCCGCATGGACTACGTAAAAGATTCAGGTCTCGAGAAGACACTGATCGCAGGGGAGCCGGGTTACATCCGGATGCTCTATGAGTCAGGGTTGACAAAAGTGCAGAGCAACGCACTGTACGTGGAGGCGCTGAACAAGGAGCCAAAGACACGAGACAAATCATCTGCGCTGCAGAAGAGGCTCGTGAGATTCTGGTTCCCAAACGTGTTCGCACGTGACATAGCCTTCGAGAAGCATATGAGATCACCCCGCATGTTGGGTGCGTTTCTATCACTACTCGTGGATCACTATGTGGCACAGGACGAAGTCATTGATCGACTAGCACCAAGTGCAGGTGCGTTGTCGTTGCAGGTGAATCAGATGTGGGCTAACTCGCCCGCACTGCAATTCGTGGAGCACCTGGTGAACAAAGATCCCAAGTGGGCTACTAAGTTCATAGGCTCCCCAATTGAACCACTCGTGGATTCATTCATGGCGTGGCGGATAGACCAGGGGTACTCGGAATACTCGAGTGCCGACACGATAAACATGTTCAAGGATTGCTTCACGATCGGTTGGAAGACAGTACGTAACGGAGCAACCACATCACGGAAGCGCAAAATCGACGGCATTAAGCCAGAGACAGAAGCGCTCATCGAGCAGATGAAGGATGGAAACTATGGGAAAGAGTCTACACCGTAGGGATCGACGAGCAGCAGCAACAGATAGGGTGAAGCGAGCGAAGCTGGACTACACCCGTCAGATGCAGCCAGGTGATCCCGACTGGGACAATATGCTAGAGATGGAGCGCTGGATGTGGGTCGGAGCTAGCGTGTACAAAACTGCTGAGGAGGGCTGATGGCCCTCAAGATCAGCGATCCGTGGTGGTCAACAGACTCGTATGAGGATGACACCGCCGTACCATTTACAATGTTGGATCACAGTGGGCCGCACAGCGTCGCGTTGGTTAAAACGTGGCGCTCCGGGCAGACCTCAGCAGGCTGGGGTATGCAAGGAAAGAATGGGGCCCCTGGATTCATGGANCTCTACAACAAGGATGTGACGTTTAATCAGCGACGCATACTGCACGGCTACAACCAAGATAAGTGGTCGTTCGCATTTGTTATGCGTTCAGTCAACGTAGTTGCTATCGACATCGATGGTAAGAACGGGGGCCTCGACCATGCAGAAGAATTGCTGGCCGGCGCTCCTGCGACGCTGTCAGAAACAAGTAAGAGTGGCAACGGTTACCACCTCTACTACTATACGGATGACACCTGGGACGAGACTGAGGGGTTCGGCGCTTACGCCGATCACATCGGAATCGTACAAGGAGTAGACATCCGAGGAGTGGGTTGTGTTTATCACCACAACACGCAGCGGTGGAATAACCGGGAGATGGCAAAGCTTCCGCAGCACATTGCGGATCGGCTGAAGCAGAAAAGTGCACGGCGTCAGCAGATGCACACTCACATAGAAAAAGTTCTCGAGACTGAGGACATAGAGGAGATTCTGATTATGCAAGATGACATTTTGGAAGAGCTCGCAAAGCCAATTACCATTGGCAAGCGTAACAACACGTTGTTCGCGATCGGACAGAAGTTAAAGAAGGCGCAGATCTCAGACTGGCCAGATAAGCTGGCCCAGCGTGCTCAGCAGCTGGGGTTGGCGGCGGACGAGGCTGACAAGCTAGTCAACAACGTCCGCATGTATGAGTAGGTAGTCAGGCATTTAGCCTGGTAATAGCAGAGTCTCCCTTAATCGGGAGGCTCTGCTTTTTTTTATGGGTAGAATATCGTCATGGCAAACATGACGAATGCGGATCTTTCAGAGGTAGAGGCTCTTCTAAAGAAGAGATTTAATAAAGAGGAAGCAGATAAGAAGCGGGTGCAGTCGACTGCTGCACCCGCGACGGGGTCAACCCGTCTAGACCAGTTAGTGCTCCCCGACGCCGCCCGACCAAAGATGCCTCTCACTAAGGGCAAGTACCTGGTGCGAGACAATCCACAAGAGGTTCAGTGGGAGCGCGAGACCCGCAAGTTTTTGGTGCGGCTCAGCACGGTGCATGAGCATCGCGTCTCTGCGATCATGGTCTACGAATGGGCCACTGGAATCAACGTGCAGGGGCTGTACCTCGAGGGTGGTAACGCTAACTCTGATCTACGCAAGATAAACAAGATTCTGAAGTTCTACTTCGGTGTTCCGTTCTCCACGTACATCGTGGGGCGTAAGGTACCGCGTGCATACAATGTCCGCGGGGGATACTTCATCACACGCCACAGGCCCATGACGCTCACGCTGTGGGCCGAATACGGTGAAGGCGTGCTACACCCGTGACGGTCTACAGTCGCGGCCGGCAGTACACGCCTGTCTCTGCGGATAAGAGGAAGACACGCGCACACGTGGCCGCTGGGGAGCTTGGGGCGTGGCATCACAAGCGTTGGCTCCCAGTACTATTCTTCGTCCCCGATGAGAAGCGGCCGCCCATGCCGGAGACGGTGAGCGACGATACGGTAAGCAAGCACCCATTTGGCTGCGAGTGTCGCCCGTGTCAGCGGCCGCAGGCGGGGAAACTGAAGCGGCGTAGAGCTGTGCGAGAACGTCACACACGCACCGTAGAGGATTCCAGCACGTCAGCATCTGATTGAGCGCCGCCTTCAATACGGTTGAAGATCATCTGGATGCTGCCGAGATCCTTCTCAATGATGCACTGCATCAGCATCTGGGCAGCCATCTTATCTTGCACGTCAGGTGACTCCTGCCACACTGTCTGCAGCGTGCCAAAGCGTTGGTTCCACAACCACCTGATACGCGTGTCAGCGCTGCCCCTGTGGGACTCAGGGATCTGCTTGCGGAACTTCCGTACCACGGGCTTCTTCTTGACGACTGCTAGCTCTTTGCTCATTCGCTACTCTCCTCATCTAAGTCAATCCGCACTACATTCTCTCGGAGGATGTGAGTAAGCGAACCCCCACCAAGACTAAGGATCAACGTTTCTTGATCTCTATTGTTGAGACCCTCGATTAGTTGCATCACTCCCTGGTCCGACATGCTCTCTATAGCGATGTACCCTTTTGTGAGCGCAATGAAAACCTTCATTCTTTGATCGCTCCTTCAGTGAGGTCAATGAACTCAATGGCTTCCTCTGCGCGTGCAGCTGGGTTGGTACCGGGGCGCCGGGTGCCAACTATGCGATCGAGGATCATCTTCTGGGCCTTGGACGCCTTGGTTACCGCACCGCGAGTGCTGATGCTAGCTGGGTTGGCGATGCTCCACAGCGTGAGAGACACGAGCTCGTGGACAGGAACCTGGATCCACTCATCTGGCATCGGCCGATCAGTCCTGGCTGTGGCCTCGAGCGACTCTTTAACAGTGGCGTGTTTCATGCATCTGCCTTCCATACGCTTGACCAGTCCTCGGTGTAATCGACGCTGCTCTTGGGGGTAGCGCCGCTGTCCGTCTCAAAGCGGCCGCCGAAGAAATCCAGCTCTCGCGTTGATTGTACTGTGTAGCGCAGCGCATCCATAAGGTGTGAGAAGCGGTCGTGCTGGGGTCGCTCCGACCACTGTTGGTTCTTCGTGTCGAACTCGTACTTGTAGTTCTCGAAACACTCCATCAGCAGCTGACAGTTGTCAGCGTGAATCATTGTGTTGTACAGCATCATGCGTGTGGACTGGATATCTGTGATCTCATTGAAATCTCCCGCGCGGCCGCCGGGCAGACGCCACACCTTGCCGGACTTGGCGAGCACAGCGACGCTGGAGAATTTCTCCTTCATCATGTCTGCTGGTGTGGTATTGATCGCCTTCTCGTGGTGCTCTGCATCCCACGGGAGGATGATCGTGCGCAGCATGTTGAACCACGGCTTCGTGCGCAGGATGTCTACGTACTCCGGCAGCGCCTTTCCGTGGCCCTCACCGCAGTCGAATAGGAACAGCTGGTTGTTGATCCACTGGAACGCAATCCAAGAGGTTGCGTCAGAGTGCATCCCGGATGAGCCGATGTCGAAAGCCACATAGATAGGGTAGCCGGTGTTGGGATTGAAGACGTGGGCTCGGCCCTCTTTGAGCAGATCCATGTACGCCTCGCCATATACGGCTGCAGCGTCCATCTCCTCAAAGGAGACGTGCATCTCTTGCTCAAACATGCGGTCGTTACCAAACCGCTTCCGGTACGCCTCACGGTCTTGCTCGAGCAGCACTTGCGTGCGCACAGGCGGGAGGCCCTCGCGAGTCATCATCGCGTTGAGGTCGTCGATTCCCCAAATAATTTTCTTGAAATCAGTGGCGCCATCAAGGGACTGCATCAGCTGCCACAGTGGGTTGCGTCGCTTCCCACGAGGAGTTGATACGACCATCAACTTCTTCTCCTCCGCAGCGTTGGAAATAATTGGCATCAGCCGAGGCAGCGGGTCTTCACGGGTGAACAGCGCGAGCTCGGTGAAAGCGTAATCCTGGAACGAGGTTCCCACCCCGTTCTTGTCACGCCCGGATTGAAAGTAGCCCTGCAACTTCAGCCGGCTGCCATTGGAAAATACGCCTGACATCGACGTGTTCTTCCACGTGACGAGCTTGGGGTCGACATTATCCTGAAGCATCTGAATGTAGTCGCCGCTCTCTGGATCCATATAGGTCTTATCCCACAGGATGTCTCGGATCGACGGGTTGTCGAGGCTGACGTACGTGCCAGTAGTCTTCGGGACACGGAGCCGCCGCTCCATCATCTCGATGCTCATGGCCACGTCTTTTCCAGACTGCCGCGGGAGCACCGCTACGCCTATACGGTGCTCCCGCCACATGCGGTGTAGTTCAGCCTGGTATGGCCGAGGCTTGTAGTACACAGGGAACTTCGCCACGTTATTCCTTCACTACTGGCGCTGTCTCAGCGATAGCTTTGTGAGCCCACATACTAGCATTCTCGAGTTCGGTGAACATTACAGACTTGGCCCTGCCTTCAGGAAGCCGAGTGTCGAGTTCTTCAGCGAGCAGCCTGAACAGAACGCGAATGTTTCGGTGCTTGGGCAGAGTAGCCTCAGCACCTTCGATGGTCGCTTTGTGAAAACCAAAGCGATGTTCAACTTCTTCATTTCCGAGCATGTGAGTCTCCTAGAGCCTGATGCCGCTAAGCCCAATAGTTCCCCAGAACGTGTCCATGTTCTGCCCCTCGCCGGAGGTTCCAGACTTAGATGGAATCCCTGCCTGCGGCCCGTCTTCGGGGGCAGGAGGTGTCACGTCTGGAGCAGAGGGTGTCACGCCTGGGGCGCCCGCAGCAGCCGGCGCTGCGGTACGGGTTTCTTGTATCTTTGTGCGCAGCTGATTGATCAACGGCTGAACCGCGATCGAGTAGCCTTGCAGCTTTCCATTCTCTCGGACTTCGTACGGTTCCGCAATAGAAACAAACTCGTCCGCGAGTTGTTTGTCGAACTGCTTCGTGTTTGGCACGAGGTCAGAGTTGTTCTGAAACAGCTCAATCGACTGGTGGATGGATTGCATTGTACCGGGGTTAGCCTCCCTGCGTCGCGTGGAGTTTGCCCGGATCTCTTCTACCATTAGTTGCTTGGTGGCATCCTGCCAGTCCTTCGCATCTTGCGAGTCACGAAGCTGAACAAAACCAGCCGAGTCCTGGTTAGGCTCCTCTTTCGATGCGGCCGGAACCTTCTGGCCCACGAGTGAGCGAGGGTGCTTGTTGAGCGTTTCAAAGTACTTGGGGTATTGCTCTCGCACCTCCTTCAACGCAGCCGTCTGGTGCGTCTGGATAGTCGCTTTCTCGATGTTGGTAGACATGTCGGTCCAGCCCTGGGCGAGCGTGGCAACATCTACAGTCCCAACACCTGGTCCAGCTTCGCCCGCTGTACCTTCAGGGTCTGATCCTGGGAGAGGGGTGTGGTCTCCGTCGGTTCCTCTGGCAGGCTCAGGCGTCCCCGGTACGCCTGGCTGCCCAGACTCTCCAGCTGTCGGTGTTGGAGCTGGTGTTCCCGTTGGTCCAGTTCCTTTAACCGGAGAAACAGGCTGTCCGTCTCCAGCAGTAGGAGCCGGAGACGGCGCTTCGCCTTTCGCTGCAGGCGCTTTGTTGTCTGGACCTGTAAACGCGTCCATAAACGACGTGAAGCCTGAATCAGAGAGAGGGGTAATAAGGGTTTCCTCATCCGGAGTCGTATCACTCACAGCGCATCCTTCCACTCTTGTAGTGCTACGCGGAACACCTCAGAGTCCTCGTCGTCCATCTTCAGACCGATGCGGCCTAGATGGGCAACAAGCCCTCCCTGCCCGAGGTAGAAGTCGGTGGCGTCTGCCATAGCTGCCATGCGAGGCCCGGCAGCCGGCTGTGAGGTATCCCAGTCCGTCTCCCACACAACAACAGCGCACTGCCACAGGAGCAGGAGGTTGTAGTAGTTCTGTGCGTTCTCGGTGGCATCCTTCTCTTTGCGCTCCAGCGCTTCGGGGTGCTCCTCGATCTCAGCGGTGAGGATGTCCCTCAGTTCCGCAAGGTAGTCGTGGTACATCACGAAGTATCCTGGGATCTCCTGGAACGTCATGTGTGGCCAGGAAGTCACGATCTTACTGGCAACCTGCGGGGATACACGCTCGGCGCGTGACGGCTCGATCGACTTGAGTAACTCTTGCCAAAGCTCGAGCACGGTGCGCATTGGCGCCGCGTCCTTTTCAGGAACGTTGCCGTCTTCGTCGTAGATGTCTTCGTCGTAGGTGTCTTCGGTCTCGATCGGTGTGCTGGTCATAGCAGCGCTCCTCCGTTGTCGTGTGTGAGTTTAAGCTCGCGGAAGATCCGCTCGATAGCACGTTTGGTGGTGCGAATGTCGTAACAGAGGTCATTAGAGACGTACACAGTCTTAGCTTCATCGGGTACGAGGTCGGCGCCACCGAAGTAGTTTCGCACCTCGAAGAGATCGAACGCTTCCTTGCCGCCGTACGTGTGGATTTTGAACGGGTAAGACGGGTGTCGATAGATGCCGGTCTGGAAAGTGGGGAGCGTGGTCTTGATTTCAGCAGGGCGAGTCTCGTCGCCCGAGACCTCAAAGGTTTCAAACTGCCCACCGCTACCCGCCTGGACAGCCTTGAAGCCGGGGTCGATGTACTGAACGACACGACGTGCGCGGCGCTTGGCGTACGCGGGCTTAGGCACTTCCTCTTGAAGCCACTCACGACCGTGGTCGTCGATGCGGATCACTTCATCTTCATCCTTAGTGTTGAGTCGCACCCCTGCGAACTCATCAGTGGATTCGTTGGAGACGGGCGCTTTCCGTGGAGCCTCCGTAGTAGGTACCGGCTCGGGAGGTAATGAATCCTCCTGCGGCTCGTGCTGCTCCGGTGGCAGCTCGAGACCAGGGAAAGTCCCCTGCGACGGGTTCTCGACGAGAGTCTTTTGCGCGAGCGCAGCAAGCTCAGTCGTGGAGTACTTGTTGTACGACTTGTCGAGCTCTACCCCCGCTTCTTTTAAGGCCCGGAAGTAGACCGACTTTTCTTGCTGACTCATGCTTTCTCCTAAGTAGGTGTTTTGACCTACCTAAAAGATACCAGACTATGTGCGGCGAGTATCCATAAATGGCTGAGGAATCCCATTATCTGTAGTGCGTGAGCCCCAGTTCTCAAGGGATCGGGTGTACTCGAACGTCTCAACCTCACCAAACGCGTAGCCGATGTTGACGGTAACGGGTGTGTAGCGATACTGAATCGCGTTGACCTGCCCGTATGAATGCAGCAATTCTTCGTCCTTCACAACTGATTCTGCAAAGAAGAACCACTCCTTCAGATTGCGCATCACCAGTAGGTGATCGTCTTGATCTGAAGGTAGGAATCCACCCGTCGGTTCCCAGTTGTCAAGCTTTCGGAAGATTTTTGACTTGACGACCACCTTGCCGTTTTCGTCATAGCCGCGTATCCCATAGCGCAAGGAGCCGTGGAAGTTTCCAAAGGTGGCAGTGATCTGCTGCAAATTAGCCCACGCATCGTGCGCGCGGTTTGCGCCTTGAGTATTGGTCTCCATCTTCCACGGGATTGCCCGCTCCATCGTGGTGCCGTTGCCGTCGTTCACGGTGTCGAAGATCTCCATGTCGTCAAGCACCGCGATGGTGTCCTGCAGAACCACGCCCATAAACAGTTTGCCTTTGATCTCAATCTTGTGCAGAGAAATCGCAGGAATCAACCAACGTGACCACGTGCCATCAAACTCGGTGTCGCACACCCAGATCTCGTTGCCGTTGCAGCCTTCGGGGAGCGCTGCCCCCTCGGGGTTGTTCACGATGTAGAACAGCTTGTTGTCCATCTGTGAGCTGATGATCTTGTTCTTCTTGTCAATCTCAACCCACTTGTTCTGAATGAGTGCCGTCATGGTCTTGTGATTGATGTTGTAGTTAGACGCGGTCGACTTCATTAGCTGCATGTCGAGAGGGTGGTAGAGCGCGTTATTCAGCACCTCGCACCCGTACGTAGAAACAGTTCCTGCAGTGGCCGTGGTCTCTTCGAAGCCCATGAGAGTGATGTTCGTGGACGCTCCGCTCACGCTCGCCGGCTGCATGTAGTAGGACGTGCTGTAGCCGTCTACACCCATGCACAGGATCGCGATCGTATCGGTGGACTGAGGGTTCTGCCACAGTTGCACGGCGGCCGGAACATACAGGTTACCGGAGGTGAGGGTTTTGTACCCGCCACCCACTGCTGGGCTAAAGTTCGTGTAGTTGCCCTGCTGGTTTGAGGACCATCGGATCACCGCGGGGGCAGACTTGTCGTTCACCAGGATGAGCCTGTCACCCGCCACCAGCCCCTGCGAGGCGTGACTAGGGTTGGTGGAGTTGTAACGATTGTCTGCGTTTGGCAATGCCATCGTAGCCGCTTGGCCTTCGACCAGTGGAGTCATTGACGCCCAGCCGTGGGACTCCCAACCAACGCCGCCCAGCATGGTTTTGTTCTTAATTTGGATTCCTTCCACTGGAACAGAATCCTGGTCGGACCACGTAAGCATGTAGAGATTCCAGCTCAACGCACCCTGCGCCAGGGCCATGTCCCATACACCTTCGGGCATGCTCGCCACGAGCTGATCTGAGCTCAGTGAGTCGTCTGCTGCATTGGTGTTCCAGGCGCTCCACCTGCGCTGCGTTTTAATCACCCGGATCTGCGATGCCGCAGACTCGCCAATCTCATTCACAAACGTGTAGAAGAAGGCGAAGTTGTAATCGTTGTCACTAGCTGTGCTGGACACCAGCGTGGATGTTGTGGAGGCGACAGCTGTTGGGTGTGTGGATTGAGAGCCAGACACCCACGGCTCAGGGGGTTGTCGCAGCGTGAGGCGATCGCCGTTGTTGTAGCCGGGTTCTGTGATGGAGGTGAGCTGGCGAGCCCTCTTATCATCGCCCACCCAGAAGACACGCATTTCTTCGTCAGAATCCGACAGCGCAAAGATTTTATTGTCGATCTGCACATACTTCACATAGGAGGTGCTGCTAGAGAAAGAAACCACATTAGCGCCCTGGTCCATCGTGAACCCATATCCGGGGTCGTCACCAGGGAACACGGTGTATTTGCCGGTACTCGGGATGTACACCGCTACGCGGAACCCGACCTGTCCATCAGTCTCACGAACAGCAAAGAGAAACGCCTTATCGCCGTTGTTCAAAAAGAAGGGCTCGATACTACCCACTGCAGATACGCCGTGGGAGTTGCTGAGCCATTCGTCATCTTCGAAGATGGAGCGCAAAGCGGGGCGGATGCTCACACCACCATCACCCTTGATCAGAACGTTCTCCATGATGCGCAGCGACGTAGGCTCCGACAGCCCCGGCGGGTACGCCGTGGACCAGCCGGAGAACTGGCGAAGATACGCACGTGACAGCGGCCGGTCGATTGGCTGCTGTATTGACTTCTTAGAGCCCGCCATTACTCCTCCAGCCAAGCGTCAGCGTGTGGGTGTCCGTGCGTGCGCGGATCCGACTCGCCGTAGATGCTGCCCGAGATGGGAAGAAGAAAGTCGTTCTGGAGGGGTGTGTCGGTGTGACGTACGTCACGCTCGATCAGCGCGTACATGAGGTTCTTGTACGCAGCCTCGAGAGTTTGCACGCGTGGCTGCATCAGAGCATCTGTTTGTGCGTAGATGTACGCAGCCTTAGAGATCACTACGTCGGGGTAATCGAAGTCGAGCAGCTGTGTGCGGACGCTTGTCGGTATGTCCACCAATTCTTCATCCGGGTCTTCAGGCTGCTCCGGGAGGCGAAACATGATTGGCTCGCGCATCACAGTTAGCTGGATATTCAAGCCCGCTTCACTTTCAGTGAAAGGGCGAGAAAACAGTAACGAGTTGCGGGTCATAGCCACGCGCAGGTCGGGGCGGTTCGCGTACTTGTGCAGCGCATCACGGGGGAGGAAGTAAGCCCACAGCACGGGCTGGTCATCGTCGCGCACCAGGCGCACCGCATCGTCACTGATGATGCGAGGGCGCCGGCTGGAGCGTAGGAACAGCTCGCGGTGCCCTTCTATGGCGCGGCCCATGTCCTCTGTGTTGGCGTAGTGAGACCACTCGTACTCGAGGGCGTTGTCCCGCACGGCCCGGTTGAGGCAGCGGGCGATAACACCATAGCGATCAGAGCGAGGGTCGTAGCGCAAGTCAAGGCCCGTCAACAGGCCAAGAACCTCTGCTACTGCTTCGTCGAGAGTCATTGAAACTTCAGAGTTCACTAGGTCACCATGTCCTTAGTCCAGCGCCCGAGGGCTTTTTCTCAGCAAGATTTGTCACCCGGTGGCTAGCATCGGTGTTGTTGAGAGTGTCTTCGACAGCCGTGGCGGTGCCCTCCCAGTTCCGAATAGCCGCCGGCGTGCCAGTGTCCTCGTAGGACTTGGCGGTTGTCTTGGCAGCCTTGTCGTAGTACTTAGCGTTCTTCTCGAAAGAGTCCGAATACGGATTTGCTGAGATGTTTCCAAGCTGAGTGTACGTATCCGTGCGCTGGTTGAAATAGTCATTCCACACTTTGCCGCGGTCGCTCTTCATCGCCTGTGCTGAACCAATGCGCGCACTTCGCGCGTCTGCGTTAAGTTCGACGATCGCACTATTGGCTGAGCGCAGCGTGTCAAAGTAGGACCGGTTGACGTTGTCCTGATTTGAATCCCAGTTGCGTAGGGCCATGAGCTGAGCCTGCTGAGTGTCGGATTCACCCGCACCCTGGGTCGCAGTTTCTACTAAGATATCCGCGCGCTCGCGAGCAAGGTTCACTAGGTTGGCGAACGACGTGTCATTCTCGGCCTTCTCGTTGTCCTCGATAGAAAGCTCGAGCTGGTCGACACGCTCTTCATATCCAAGAAGGATGTCAGAGTCGGTCTGCTTGTAATTAAGCGAGATGTTGCCCAGCTTGATATCCCGTTGGGCCTGCTCAGACTCGAGCATCTTCTTCAGCGCATCGACCTGGGGCTTGTCATTTTGCTTCTTCGGCGAGTTGCCACCACCGCCACCCCCAGCCCCAGCTTTACCAGTGGGGGCTGTGCGTGTCGGGCCACTGCCACCGTTCAGGTCGGTATCGAGCGGGCGCACGTACTTAGTGAGCAAGCGGCCCACATACGTATTGAAGCTCTTGTTGCTGCGCGCCGGCAACCAAGTTGCGGGAACATAAAGCTCACGTATCCCATCGGTGATGTGAATCAGCCCATAGCCGGGGCGATCTGAATACGTGGTAGGTGCAACAGGAGAGCCGGGGGGTATGTATGAACCCCCCCCGCCTCCAGGGATGAATGCCATGCCTGCCTCCTAGAGCTGTAGCTTTTGAGCAAGTTGATCTGCTGACAGGGTACCTTCACCAGGAACAATTTGTTCATCGCGAAGGTCGGAAGCATTGAAGCGGTCAATACGATTGCTCGCCCACGTCCAGAACTCGTCAGGGCTGTAGCCTGTCCCCTCCAGTAGTTGTACTAAGGTCGTGGCAGTCCAATCGTCTGCGGCCGCAATGTCGTTAAACATCATGTTGAATGCCTGGTCTTGTGACAAACCACTTGGAGCTTCTCCAGTGACCTCTGAAATCTTCAGATTCTCGGCGCCTTCGAGGTCGGAGAAGTAGTCTGCGATCTGCTCCGAGGCATTATCAAACTCCCATGAGCTCGAGGTGTCCGCAGCCCATGCGGAGAACTGCTTCATTCGCACAACGGCATCAGCCGCTTGGCGGCCTGGCTCTGAGTTCTGCTCGGTTGATGACTCGGCGCGCGCGAGATCTTGACCAAAGCCCGGCGTGGGGCCGGGGGCCTTCGCTGCAGCCTCCTCTAAGAGGCGTGTCTGAGTTGGATTACTGAACTCTGGGTTGCCCGTCACCTCGGAACCCAAGATGGATGCACTGCTGATGAGCTGATCGCTGTTCTCAGAGCTATAGCCCAAACCTTGCGACAGCGTATCCAGGAGGCCGTTGTCGGCCGAGTTGTTCAGCAGCGTGTTGAACTCCACCATCAACTGCTGATCCCCGGTGAGACCATCATAGATTGCTTGAGAGATCTCTACGGGGTCCGCGTTGAGAACCTCTTCCTTGGACGTGTCCTGCTCTCCAGTGCCCCACCAAGCCTCATCTTTAACTTCCTTCGGCTCTTGGTCGCTGAACCACCTTGTCGGGGAAACCGGGTCGACATTCTTGTAGTCGCCGTTTGACATCTTGGAGGACGTACCAATGACCATACTGTCGCCATCGAATGCGAGCTGAGCCATGTCGCGCTTCTTGGCGTCTGGGTCGCTGTAGTCGATTGGCCGGTTGTACATGTCGAGACCATCGAGAATAATCTTGTCCACTTGTTCGGATGGGGTGCTTGCTGGAGCCGCGCTCTCTGCAGGCACAGACCCAAAAGCTGCCAACCAGTCTGTGTTGGCATCAGAGTCACGGGGGTCTTGCATGTCAAGAACGCTCGAGCCCTTACTGCCTCTTTTACTCACGTACGGCGCCAGTGGTTTAGAATTATCACCCCTAAACCGCTCCAAGGTATATCTCTCGCTGTCATCTTGGGAAGGCATTGATGTCCGCCAGTTCTTTGCCATTGCCATGATGAATCCTTACTTGAGTTTGCCGTCGTTGATCAAGCGCTGTATCCCCTTAATGGTAGCGGACTCAGCCCACAGTTCTCCATCGATGGGTCCGGTGTAGTAACCGATGCTCTTGAGCCAGGTCTGGAGACCCTTGATGTGATTGGGACCGAACTTGCCGTCATCTCTTCCGAGGGTGTGCTTGGAGATTCCTTGGTGCACAAGGAACGCCCACAGGCCGTGGACCATCGCAGAGCCGCCATCGTTAGCCGTGCCGTTATCCTTCCAGCCTCCGGTGAGTCCGGGGTTGCTGTTCAGAAGCCACTCTGACTGGCGCGAGACCTCGCCGTCAACCGGCGTGCCGAGCGCGTACTGAACTTCAATAGTGGTATCGGTTCCCCACCAGCCGTCAACACCTGTTTTGCCATCGGACTTGTCGTGCTCTTCCGGCTTGGGCCTGGGCTTAGAAGCGGGCTTGGCATCGTTGAAGCCAGCGCGCATGAAGATCATATCCAGGAAGTCCTCCCAGGAAATGTCCGCCTTAGTTCCTCGGAGTTCACGTGGGCAGTTCTTGCCCCAGGGAGAGAACTCTTCGTGCTGGTGGATGTCTTCGCGAGTCCATTCGTACTCCACGACATCCATTGCGATCCGCTCTGCAGCATTGGCGATCATCTGTGTGTAGTTGCCGTCGGAGTTTACGCAAAGTTCGTAGGCAATGGTCGTGGTGTTTCCAGGCCCCCGGCCGTCTCCTGCGTGCCAGCACTTGCGAGAATCGATGTACGACTGGAAAGCGGCCTTGTCATCAATGCTCACATGCCAAGAGGCCACTCGCGCATTGCCCTTAGACTGCAGGTCTGCGTGTGCTTTGGCGTCAGCCCCAACGCGGGTGTTTGCCGTCATGTGAACGGTCGCACCTTGGCAGGAGTTGACGCCAGGGTAGTAGCGTCTTTTGCTGGTGATCTGGTTTACGATTTTGAGAGTCACAGTTACAGACCCATGCGCTTGCCGTACATCGCTGCGACGCGCTCGCCATTGGTGAGGTTCGCAGAGGGGATGGTTTCAGGGGTGACACTGTTGTGCTCTTCAATCGCAGGATCCGTCTCTTCGACCTCGGGGGCCTCTTCGACCTCGGGGGTCTCTTCGACCTCGACGGGTGCCTCAGTCTTCTCAGTCTTCTTCGTTGCGCTCATCGTGCACTCTCCTTCTTAGTTACTTCAACTGTGTTGTTTGAGAAGGTAGCCGACATCAAGGTGATGATGGTACCCAGGAAGGTGGCGGCCGCCAGGAGCCAGTCGCCATCTGATGCGGTGTACGCGGTGATTGCCGCGAGGATCAACGTAGCAACGATGTACGTAAGGAAGCGCACACGCTGCGAGATTTCTTTGAATGGGTTAATCATGGTTATCCTTCTTCCTCTTTCTGTGATCTTATCTCTTTGTCTGTCTTGCCGCGAGAATCAGCTTTGTCAATTTTGGTATCGATCTTCCGGGACTGAATTAGGGCGACGATGATGGAGCCTATTGAAGTCACCACGGACGAGGAAATGAGGGCAATAGCAGCGGCCCAGGCAACGTCCATATGTTCACTCCTGTACGTGTACGGTTACTGACGAAAGTGCAACAAAGCCACAGATAGTACCAATCGTGAGGTACGCCCATACGACGAGAGGAACAGGAATTGCAGTACCAGCGCCGAAAAGAATAGAAACAGAAAACGCTGTAAACCAAAGAGACAGCCCAGTAGCCGGCCAGACAATAGTACGGCTTGACATGACTGCCGTTGATACCAGCAAGACACCAAGCGCAGCTACTATGAAGCCCCACGCTCCTGGCTCAGCGAACCCGAAAGTAAACTTCAGTGAGCGCACGTCGCCAAGCGTTGCGGGATAGAGGAGGAGTGACAGCCCCAGTCCGAAACTTCCAATACCAACTGCGATCGCAACGGCCCGTCTGAAGCGCCTCTCTACCGTATGAACAGCGGTAATAATTAAAGACATCTTCTTCATCTCTCCTACCTCCCGCCGGTGTGCAGGGGCGTTGTTAGGGCTCGCTTATACGAGTATGTCGGTTTCTTCGATGGTGAACTCGTAGATCACTTTCATCGTGTTGGTCGAGTCCTTCGTGACCGGAGCTGGAAGCAGCACGCGGG
>JGI1221J13441_10000220_pt1 | contig 27262 bp, 27 predicted proteins | sample LakVidmifraction_4_FD_13441 | JGI IMG/M metagenome (IMG submission 13441) | reverse complement strand
AGCTTCGTCGGGCTGGACGGCCTGCGCCTCGCCCGCCGCCGTAGACGACAGGACTGGCGCGATGTGGCGGCGCAGGCGAGCGTTGTTGCAGTACGTCCGCTGGTCGACCCGCTTGGCCTGCGCTTCGCTGATCGAACCGAGCATCGCCACTTCCAAGGCTTCGCAGAAGCTGCTCTTGCCGGTGCCGTTGGCACCGTAGACCAAGGTGATGTCATGGCTGAGGTCGAACGTCTCCTGCCGCATGAATCCTCGAAACGGCCCGACTTCGAGCTGGTGCAGTCGCCCGAGCGCCGGCCCGTTTTCGGGGCCGCGCGCGTCCCCGTCGTAGGCGACAGGCATCTGCGCCAGATGCGCGATGGCCAGCGGCGCCAAGCGCGTGGAGCGCCCCCGGCGTGCAGCACCGACCTCGGCCAGTGGCTGCAGGTGATCGAGCACCAGGTGCGCCAGCCGGCGCACGTCGTCGTGCACGTGCCGCTGCGTCAAGTGCGCCAGGAACCGGTGGTACTCCGAACGTATGCTTGCCACAGCGACCCCTCACTTGGTCAACCACTGACCGTAAGCCTCCACATCGATCATGGGGACCGTTCCACTGAACTGAAGCTGCGCGATCAGCTTGAAAAGAAACGCGGTCGCCGGCTTGTTTTCGTTGGTGTAGCTGTACGCGCCGCTGGCTTGGTCATAGAAAAAGTGCCCGTGGGCGGCAACGCATCCGATGTCCAGACGCCCCTCGGTGAGGTTTGCGTTCAGCGCCTTGTCCATGGATGGGCCCAATGCAGGACTCCATTCGCTCTCGAAGGTGAGCAAGCCACCCAGAATCGGAATCAACGGCTTCGCTGGGTAGGTCCCGCCAGCGTGCGGGATCGGCAGGCTCGTGCGGTGCAGCCTGCGCACACTGGCGACCTTCTCCTGGGCATAGGCCACAAGCCCCGCGTCAGCCGTCTGCTTGGCCTCGAACACGGCGTACACGCTTTCGGCTGGAATGATCGTCTCGTTCTCGTAGGTGAAGATAAAAGGCGAATATTGCCGATCAAACACCACCACATCGATCTGCTGGCTGAAGTTCCCCAGGCTGTCCACCACATGCGCCTTCGCCGCCTGGTACCGTTTGGGCAGATAGGTATCCAGCATGTCGATCCAGACGTTCTCGCTCGCATCCCCCTTCGTACCCGGGTGACCGAAGGTCTTGCGTACTACGGACAAGCGCTGCTGGATGTCTTCATGCAGGGACGACAGGAGCTGGGAAAGCGACCACTGGGACATGCTGTACCTCGATGGGACGTGTATGGAAGCCGATGGAATCAGGACAGTGGGAACTTGGGGCCAAACAGTGCGCGCCAGGCGCGAAGCGCTTCGATATTGCGACCACGACGCGCGTGGTCGATGGCGATGCTTGCGTCCTGGCTCGCCTGGAACAGCAGCTGCTGCGCGCGCTGCTTGCGCGCGGCATCCATATCGTTGCTGATCGCCGGGCCAAGTCCGGCGGGATCCGGCCACTCGTCATGAACACGATCGGCAAGCGTGGCAAAGAACGACTGGATCTCGCGATCGAACGATCCTCCCCAGCCGCCGTAAAGACACTCAAGGGCCATTACCTCGATCAGGAACGAGGGCTTCACCGGCTTCTGATCGCCGTGCTTGGGATTGTTGTTCCAGTACTTCACCATGCGCACGAGACCTTTCCACTCATTGCCATAGGCTTGGTGCGCTGCGGTCGCCTTGTCCTTATGGATCTCCGGGTCCGTCTTGATCCACTTTCCGGACGCCGTATCGGGGATCTCATACTGGTCGCCGGTGTCGAATGCGGGCACCGCATCCACGCTGACCACCCGGTAGTCCGTGTTGTCCTCCGCGTCGATGTGAACACCGAAATCCACGTTGATCGAGCGCGCCTGTTTGCGCACGGCCGCCGAACCGTATTTCTCCACCAATGCAGAGTGGAAATCATCCAGCACTACCGATGCGGCCTTGCCGTGGTAATGCTTCTCCGAGTCCTTCAGCACGAAGAAGATGTCGATATCCTTGAGCGGCTTCGTCTTCGTGTATCGAGCATAGGACCCGGTCAGGAAGCTGCGCGCAATGCCGAACTTGGTCTGCAGGTAGTCCCGCACTTCGTTCTGGCGTTGCGAGGCATTCTTCTGCTCGCGTTCGTTGAGTTCCAGACGCGACTTGAACTTGCGAAAAGCTTCATCGATCGACAGCATCAGCGTTGCCTCCAATATCCGGCCTGACCCGCCAGGCCGCTGTGTTCGACAGTCGAGCCTAGGCTCTGCTTGACCATTCCATCCGTCGAGCGATAACTTCCTTTGCTCCACCCCTCCACATCAGGCCGCCCTGGCTTTGTATCGAGCATTAACTTGTACTTGGCCTGCGATGGCAGCAGCCCAGCTTTCTTGATCGCGTACTTCAACTGCTCGGTATCTGTCCAGAAGCTGCCGTCGCCATCGGACCACCCATACACGATGTCGATATCCCATCGGGTCACGAGTTTGTCGGTTGCCGGGTTGTAGATCTCCAGAATCACCTTGCGCAGATCACCGGTCCCGAGCCACGTCTTGATGGCTCGGGTATTGCTCTCCCAGCGATCCGCGAAGTGCTCGGGGTCCAGCCCACTGAGCAGGATGATGTCTTTCAAGCTCTTGAGGATGTTGTCGGTCACATAGGTAACCGAGTGCGTGTACGAGTAGGTGGCGACGGTGCTCATGACTTGAGGAAACCTCCGAGGTCGAGCGACAGCGCTTGTCCAGCATCGGCCTGCGCCTGCGTGGCAATTCCTTGGCTCAAGTCCCGTGCAATGATGCGAGAACTGTGCTTTTTGAGCGCGGTTTGCACCCAGCCGAGCTGCTCCTTCGGACACGGCAGCGAGACTCCCCAGTCTCCCTTCAACGGCTCGAACCCCAAGACTTCTTCGTTGGCATCATCACCATCGATCGCGTCTTCGTCGAAGAGGCAGTAGATCCTGGTCCGTGGTCCATCGCATGTCGCAACGATGGGCGCGCTCTTGGGTGCCTGGTCGGCGATCAAGCTGGCGGCCACGCCCGCCACGGCCCTGAGTTCAGAGCGAGCCGTGCCGTCCTTGCCCTGAGTGAGCAGTTCGACAATGGCATCCCACGTCTGCAACGCATCGCGGTGCGGCGAGCTGCGAAACGTCCGGCTGACAACGGTGGTCATTTTTGCTTCCCTCCTTGAAGGCGCATTTGCGTTGCCTGTCGTATCGCACTGCGCAGGTGCTCTACGGAAAGCTTGTTCGGATCGATAGCCACTTGCGGGTCGGCCGCGAGGGCGTTGGCTACGACCTTGCGAATGGCCCGACCATCCAATCCGACGCACTCGCCAGCGCACGCGTCGAACTGGTGAGCCGAGGAAAGCTTGCCAATCCCCGGAAATGTCTTTGCCAGGCCATTCAGGCAGTCCACCAGGATCTGCTTGCAGGCATCCTTGCTGGGCAGTGGCACCTCCATCACCATGTCGCAACGAGATAGGAAGGCACTGTCGACGGCCTGTGGGAAGTTGCTGGTGGCCACGAACAGCAGATGCGGGTTGCGTTCGGCCAACATGTCCAACTGCACCAACACCGCGTCGGTGGCCCGGTGCACATCAACCGGGTTGGCTTCCAGGCTGAGCTTGGCTCGATCAGCCGCAAGCGTTTCGACCTCGTCCAGAAGGACGATCGTCGGGCCCGCCGCTGCGGATTCTGCGATCGATTGCGAGAACAGGTCTGCCACGGCGCGTTGAGTCTTTCCCATTGCAGAGCTCGTCAGCGTGTGAGGCTCTACTTCCAGCAATCGAAACTTCGCAGAAGAAAAAGATTCGGCCACACGATGCGCCAAGCCCCGTGCCAAGGAGGTCTTCCCAGTCCCCGGCGGGCCGACCAACAAGATCACGCCGTGCAGGGGGAGTACCGTGCGCTCCACCTTGGGGCGCACCGTGAAGTTGACGATCGCCTGTGACAGCAACTGCTTCTTGAGAGCTTCGTCCATGACGATGGAATCCCACAGGGCGCCCAGCGACGTGTCCGGCAGCTTCCAGCTTCGATGGATGCCTTTCGGCAAAGTGGCGTCTGATGAAGGATTCTTGGTCATCCGTGGCTCTCGGCGGGTCAGAGAATGGTGCGATAGGTCGCCAGCACCTTGGTCGTTTGCACAAGGCCTTGGCGCAGCAGGATTTCGAGATAGCGGTCCACCTCGATCGGCGGATGCTTGAGTTGGGCACGCTGGCGCTGCGCAGCCGACACCACGGCGGCCGCGTCCAGATCCAGTAGGTTGTCCACAAACTCATCGGGGTGCTGCGATTCGATGCCGTACGGAGCCAGCAGATCGTTCGGGAAATCCCGTTCGTTGAACGTCACAATCACGCTCGCACCGCAGCGAATCGCCGCAGCCAGGACGTGCCGGTCGTCCGGATCGGGCAATGTCAGGCCTGCCACGAGCGCTTCGTAGCCCTCCACCAAGCCGTCCGGAATTGCCCGGTCCATGAGATCCGACGTCCTGTCGACCTGAACCCGGGTGAGATCGGGGCGGTTGATCAACAGGTTGCGTTTCCACTCCTCATGAATGGCTTGGCTCCACCGCGCCCGGAAGCGGCCAGACAGGCCGAGCCACATCAGGAAATCCCGCAGTGGCGCGGGATATAGAACGCACGCGTCGTAGACGGCGGTGAATGGGGAATGCCTCATTCGTATCCCATTCCCAACTCTTGCGACTGCTGAGCGAGTTCGGCCATCGCCTGCTCACTGGCGCGCTCGCGCGCTTCCTTGTACTGCATCAGATCGGCGAACCTCACCCTGCGGTGCTTGCCGGTGCGATGAAATGCCAACACCCCATCTTCGAGCAGCTTGACGAAATGGGGACGGGACACGTTGAGCAAGTCCGCCGCCTCTTGGGTCGTCAGCTCTGCATGGACGGGCACCACCTTTACTGCATTGCCATCGGCCAACTCGGCCAGGATGTCGACCAGCAGGCGTAAAGCCGAGGTAGGCAGTTCCACCTGATGAGCCTGTTTGTGGTCATCAAAGATCTGGATGTGCTGCGTCTCGAACTGGGTTGCGAGGTAAGCCGCCAAGGCACGTTGACCCTGGACGGCTGCCTTCACCTCTCCCGCGGCGGGAAGGGTCATCTTGGATTGGGCAGTGGCGGTGGTCATGGGTAGCTCCTAAGCGAAAACGGTTGCAGAGCCGATCATATTCGAAATACTCGAAAAACGCAATAATCGAAGCGCGACCCGGGCTTTTGTAGGTTCGCTCGCAGCATGCCCAATCCGGTCGTCCGCCAGTTCCTATTGTTTGCGGCCTGAAACAGCCCTGATCTCCACGATCAACCCATTGCTGATCACACAGGAATGGCGCGATGGTGGCTTCGATCTGGCTGCGCGCCGCGCATCGCGGCGTGCCCACTTTTTTCGTGACGGCCCTCGTGCTGGGCCAGTCCCCGATGGCATTGGCCGAGTCCCCGGCGCAGCGCCAGGAGTTGGTCGCCGCGCTGCGCCAGCTCGACGCGCTGGAACGCACCGTCGCGGACAGCGCCGCGCATGCCCCCATCCAGCCGGGCGAGCGCTACCACTTCGATTACCCACGGCTGCTGGCTGACCTGGCGCGCGTGCGCGCCGGCATCCAGTTCCACCTGACGCCATCACGCGCTCAGCCGCGCGACCCCTCCGAACTGGCCGGCGACTACCGCACCGAGCGGGCCGCTTCGCCATCGCCGAAGACGACTGCGGAGGGCGAGCAATGAACGGCGCCCAGGTCTCGGCATTTCAAGCCAACAGCGGTATCGCGCCTTCCGCGATGGCGACCGTCCTGGTCGGCGTCGTGTTCGCGGTCCTGCTCGTGTGGGGCGTCTGGGCCATCCGAACGGCCTATGTGGGGTGGTCCGAGAGCCGCCTCAACCAGCGCCAGTTCCTCGGCGTCTGCATCCGCTTCGTCGCGATGTACCTCGTCCTGAGTTTCTTCCTCCTGTCCTGACATGAAAGGCCCGACCATGCACAACCGCAACCTCACTTCCCGTTTTGCCCAGCGCGCCGCCGTGGCCCTGGGCGCCGCCGCGCTGCCCGCACTGTCGTTCGCGCAAGGTCTGCCGCAGTTGGAGAACCCGACGCGCGGCACCGGCAACGGCATCATGGAGACCATCCGCAACTACGGCTACGACATCATCATGCTCGTGGCCCTGCTGGTGGTGGCGTCGATGTTCATCGGCGTCTGCTACCACGCCTACGGCACCTACGCGGAGATCCACACCGGCCGCAAGACGTGGGGCCAATTCGGCCTCACGGTCGCCATCGGCGCCGTGCTGCTCGTGATCGGCATCTGGCTGCTCACCGAAGCCACCGGCATCCTGTAAGCGAGGCCGGTATGTCCGAGCAGCAGCACGTCCGTGCGGACGGGACGGTCACGTTCCTTCCGCACCGGCTCAACCGCCATCCCGTGGTCGTGCGCGGCCTCACCGCCGACGAGCTGTGGATCTGCTGCGGCCTGTCCGGCGCGGCCGGCCTGCTGGTCGGCGCGCCGCTTTCGTGGGTGTTCCGCACGATCGCCATCGCACCGACGTTCGTTGTCCTGGGCGTGGCCTTGGGCGTGTTCATCGGCGGCGGCATCCTGCGCCGCCTCAAGCGTGGGCGCCCCGACACCTGGCTGTATCGACAGTTGCAGTGGCGCATCGCAACGCGCCATCCGCTGATGGCCGGCTGGGTGGGCGGCCACGTGCTGATCTCGCGCTCGGGCTTCTGGTCCACCCGCAGGAGCATGCGATGAGCCGCTTCAAGAACGAGATCGCCCACCTGCAGGCGCACATCAAGACCTTGCGCCTGGGCGCGGGCGCGCTGGTCATTGTCGCCCTGGTCATGGGCGGCGGCTGGTGGAGCGCGCCGCGCGACCTGACCATCCACGTCCCGCCCGACCTGCGCTCTGGCAGTACCCGCAAGTGGTGGGAAGTGCCGCCCGAATCGGTCTATGCGTTCACGTTCTACGTGTTCCAGACGCTGAACCGCTGGCCGACCAATGGCGAAGAAGACTACTCGCGCAACCTCCATACGCTCTCGCCGTACCTCACCCCGTCCTGCCAGGCCTTCCTGCGGGCGGACTATGACTACCGCCGCTCCACGGGCGAGCTGCGTCAGCGCGTGCGCGGCATCTACGAGATTCCCGGCCGCGGCTATGGCGACGACCCCACGGCGCGCGTGCGCACCGTATCCGATCGCGACTGGGTGGTGACGCTGGACATCACGGCGGACGAGTACTACGGCGCCGAGCAGGTCAAACGCGCCCTGGTGCGCTATCCGATCAAGGTCACGCGGGTGGACGTCGATCCCGCCCGCAACCCGTTCGGCCTGGCGCTGGACTGCTACGAAGGCGCGCCCCAGCGCATCAGTGCACCGGAGCCGGCGCGCCCGGCGCCGAGTGACCTGAATCCGCAAGCGCCTCAAGGAGGAAACACCCCATGAAGCATCCTGTACTCGCGCTGCTGGGGCTACTGGCCGTGGCCGCGGCACCCGTCGCCCAGGCGGTGGAGATCCTGCGTTGGGAACGCATGCCACTGGCAGTGCCGCTGAAGGTCGGTCAGGAACGCATCGTATTCATCGACCGGAACGTGCGCGTGGGCGTGCCCGCAGGCGTGGGCAAACGCCTGCGCGTGCAGAGTGCGGGCGGCGCGGTGTACCTGCGTGCCAGCGAGCCGATCGAGCCCACGCGGTTGCAACTGCAGGACGCCGACACGGGCGCGCTGATCCTGCTGGACATCGCAGCCGAACCGCCCAAGGACGGGGAAGCCGAGCTGGAGCCGGTGCGCATCGTCGAGGGTGACAGCGCACCGGGACGCTATGGCGAGCAGGCCGACAGTGCCGAGGCCCCGGCACGCGCCCAGGGCCAGGCAGGTGCGCGGACCGCGCGGCGCGAAACTCCGGTCCCTGTCGTGCTGACGCGCTTCGCCGCGCAGAACCTCTACGCACCGCTGCGCACCGTCGAGCCGCTTCCGGGCGTCATGCGGGTCAACCTTCCCCGCGACCTCGACCTGGACACACTGATGCCAACGCTGCCGGTGCGCGCGGCCGTGCTCGCGTCGTGGCGCCTGGAAGACCAATGGGTGACTGCCGTGCGCCTCACCAACACCGGCGCCGACTGGGTCGCGCTCGACCCGCGCGTGCTGCAAGGCGATTTCCTCACCGCCACCTTCCAGCACGAGGCGCTGGGCCCGCGCGGCACGACCGAGGACACGACCGTGCTGTACCTGGTCACGCGCGGCCGCGGCCTCGCGCAGTCGCTGCTGCCGGCGATTCACCGCTTCGACCCTGCCGTGCATCTGCCGCAGCCGGACGGCGACGAGAACGCCAAGGAGGCCCGCCATGCGCAGTAACGGCCTGCTCAAGTGGCTGATGATCCCTGTCGCCATCCTGGTGCTGTTCGCCGGTATCCGGCTGTTCTCGGGTGGAGGCGGCACGGCGCCACCCGCGGCGGACAACGGCGCCCAGCTCACGCCCGAGGAAATGAAGGCGCTGGGCATCGAAGGCGACACCCCGCGCGACACCGTGGCGACGCTCGTTGCCCAAGTGAAGCAGTTGCGCACCGAGCTTCAGACCGCGCTCTCGGACAACAAGTCGCAGCGTGAAGAGAACCAGCGGCTGCGCCAGCGCGAGAACTCCATCGACCAGCGCATCAACTCGGCGCTCGAATCCGAGCGGTCCAACCTGCGCCGCGACCAAGAGCAGGCGGCCAGCGCGCGCCAGCAGACCGAAGGGCTGCTCGCCGACCTGCAGCGGCGCCTGGACAGCATCGGCGGGCGCGGCGGCGGCCATGCGGACCTGCCCGTGGGCCTGGGGCTGCAGGGCGGCGACGAGGCCGGCATGGAGGGCGGCGTGCGGTGGGTCGAGCCGGACGACGCAGAGCCCGCCGAGGGGCGCAACGGGGGGCGTGGCGCGAGCGGCGGCATGAGCTTCCCCACGAGCTTCGGCCCGGCGCAGAGCACGCTCGAAACCACCGCTGAAACCGTGGCCAACGCGGGCGCCCGCGCCGCCGGGGTCAAGAATGCCAAGCCGGTCTATACCGTGCCGACCAACTCGACGCTAATGGGATCGGTGGCGATGACGGCCCTGATCGGCCGCGTGCCGATCGACGGCACGGTCAACGATCCCTATCCGTTCAAAGTTCTGGTCGGGCCGGACAACCTGACCGCCAATGGCATCGACATTCCCGACGTGGCCGGCGCCGTGTTCAGCGGCACCGCCTCGGGCGACTGGACGCTCTCGTGCGTGCGAGGTCAGGTGCGCAGCATCACGTTCGTCTTCAACGACGGCACGATTCGCACGATCCCCGAAGACCGCGAGGGCAACCAGCAGAACAACCAACAGCGCGACGGCTTGGGCTGGATCAGCGATCCCCACGGCATTCCTTGCGTCAGCGGCGAGCGGCGCAGCAACGCCCAGCAATACCTCGGCTCGCAGGCCCTAATCACCGCGGCCGGTGCCGGTGTGGCCTCGCTCATCGAGAGTGGCAGCGGCCGCATGTCCTATGTCGGCTCGGACGGCTCCATCGGCACCGTGGGCATCACCGGCCAAGAAGCGGTCGGCCAGATTCTCGCGGGCGGTGTCCGGGACATGTCGGCCTGGGTCAACAAGCTCTACGGCCAAGCCTTCGCCGCCGTCTATGTCCAACCCGGCGCCAAGGTTGCCGTCCACCTCGAAAAGCCGCTCGCCATCGACTTCGATCCCGAAGGCCGCAAGGTCGATCACCGCGCAGGAGAAAGCCATGCCCTTGAACTTGACTAACCTGGCCCGTGGCCTAGCACTGGCCCTCGCCGTCGCGGTGCTCGCCGGCTGCGCCACCAGCAAGGAAAAGCTGTTGACCCACGGTGACCGCACGATGATGGACATCTGGCAGCAGGAGGCCGGCGACGGCGGTGGCGCAGCCGGACGGAACGCCGGCCGCCAGTTGCTCGATGCGCGCCAGAGCCTGCGTCGGCCCCTGACCGACGCCGACGTGCAGGCCGCACCTGTCGAGCAGATGCGCTACACGCGCACCGCGCGCAATGAGGTTCACCGCCAGTTCCAGCGCCTGCCCAATCCCGATCTCGTGATGTACGTGTACCCGCACCTGGCCGGCACCGATCCCGTGCCGGTGCCCGGCTACACGACCGTCTTCCCGCTCTACCAGCGCATCCAGTACGCGATGCCGGGCGAGCGCGTGGAGGACTACTGATGCGGTGGAAACTCCCCTGGCCGAAGCTGGCCGGCGTCGGCTCTAGCAACCCGGCCAGCGATGAGCAGCCGGACAGCTGGCAGCGCCACGTCGAGGCCTTGCGCCAGGCCGGCATCCCCGAACCCGGTTCGGCAGTCCACGGCCGCAAGCCAGCGACCCTGGCCGACGAGCAGGCGCTGTACGACGTTGCGCCGTCCTTCGTGGAACTGCTGCCCTGGGTGGAGTTCATGCCCGAGTCGAAATCGATGCTCCTGGAGGACGGCCAATCGGTGGCGGCGTTCTTCGAGCTGGTGCCGCTGGGCACCGAAGGCCGGGAGCCTGGCTGGCTCGCCCACGCCCGCGATGCCCTGGAAAACGCACTCCAAGACAGTTTCGATGAACTGGACGAGAACCCCTGGGTGCTCCAGCTCTATGCCCAGGACGAACCGAGCTTCGACCAGTACATGCAGACGCTGCGCGACTACGTGCAGCCACGTGCGCGCGGCTCGGCGTTCACCGAGTTCTACCTGCGCTTCTTCGGCCACCACATGCGCGCTGTGGCCAAGCCCGGCGGCCTGTTCGAGGACACGGTGGTCACGCGGCTGCGCTGGCGCGGCCAGACGCGGCGCGTGCGCATGGTGGTGTACCGCCGCGCGAGCGGTCAGGGACAGGCAAACCGCCGCGGCCAGACACCCGAGCAGATGCTGGGCATCGTTTGCGATCGCCTGTGCGGCGGGCTGGCGAATGCCGGCATCCAGGCCCGGCGCATGGTTGCAGCGGACGTTCACGACTGGCTGCTGCGATGGTTCAACCCGCGCCCCACGCTGCTCGGTCCTGGGGCGGAGGACCGGGAGCGCTTCTACTCGCTGGCGCGCTACCCGGACGAGACCGAGGCCGGCGAGATCGAGTTGGCGAGCGGGCGGGATTTCAGCCAGCGGTTGTTCTTCGGGCAGCCGCGCTCGGACGTGGCGCAAGGGGCCTGGTACTTCGACGGCATGCCGCACCGCGTGCTGATCACCGACCGGCTGCGCATGCCGCCCGGCACGGGGCACCTGACCGGCGAGACCCGCAAGGGGGACGCGATCAACACGCTGTTCGACCAGATGCCCGAGGACACCTTGATGTGTCTCACGATGGTCGCCACGCCGCAGGATGTCCTGGAATCGGATCTGAACCACCTGGCGAAGAAGGCCGTGGGCGAGACGCTGGCGTCGGAGCAGACCCTCAAGGACGTACACGAGGCCCGCTCCCTGATCGGCAGCGCGCACAAGCTCTACCGGGGCACGCTGGCGTTCTACCTGCGCGGGCGCGACGAGGCGGAACTGGATCGGCGCGGCCTGGACCTGGCGAACGTCATGCTCAACGCCGGCTTGCAACCGGTGCGCGAGGACGACGAGGTGGCGCCGCTCAACAGCTACCTGCGCTGGCTGCCGTGCTGCTACAACCCCGGCAAGGATCGGCGCCGCTGGTACACGCAGCTGATGTTCGCCCAGCACGCGGCGAACCTGTCGCCGGTGTGGGGCCGCGCCCAGGGCACGGGGCACCCCGGCATCACGATGTTCAATCGCGGAGGCGGCCCGATTACGTTCGACCCCTTGAACAGGTTGGATCGGCAGATGAATGCCCATCTGTTTCTGTTTGGCCCTACGGGCTCGGGCAAGTCCGCCACGCTCAACAACCTGCTGAACCAGGTGACGGCCATCTACCGGCCGCGGCTTTTCATCGTGGAAGCCGGCAACAGCTTCGGCCTGTTCAGCGACTTCGCGCGGCGCCTGGGCCTGACCGTGAACCGGGTCAAGCTGGCCCCCGGATCGGGCATCAGCCTGGCGCCGTTCGCCGACGCACGCCGGCTGATCGAAACGCCCAGCGACGTGCAGACGCTCGATGCCGATGCCCTGGACGAAGACCAGCCACCGGATGCCTCGGCCATGGAGGCGGATGAGCAGCGCGACGTGCTCGGCGAACTGGAGATCACGGCACGGCTGATGATCACGGGCGGCGAAGACAAGGAAGAAGCGCGGATGACGCGGGCCGACCGCTCGCTGATCCGCCAGTGCATCCTCGACGCCGCCGAACATTGCGTGGCGGAGAAGCGCACCGTGCTCACGCGCGATGTGCGCAATGCACTGCGCATCCGTGGCCAGGACCCGACGTTGCCCGAGATGCGCCGTGCGCGGCTGCTGGAGATGGCGGACGCGATGGACATGTTCTGCCAAGGCACGGACGGCGAGATGTTCGACCGCGACGGCACGCCGTGGCCCGAGGCCGACATCACGCTGGTCGATCTGGCGACCTATGCCCGCGAGGGCTACAACGCGCAGCTCTCCATCGCCTACATCAGCCTGATCAGCACGGTGAACAACATCGCCGAGCGCGACCAGTACCTGGGACGGCCGATCGTCAACGTGACCGACGAAGGTCACATCATCACCAAGAACCCGCTGCTCGCGCCCTATGTCGTGAAAATTACAAAAATGTGGCGCAAGTTGGGCGCCTGGTTCTGGCTGGCGACGCAGAACATCGACGACCTGCCACGTGCAGCGGAGCCGATGCTCAACATGATCGAGTGGTGGGTGTGCCTGTCGATGCCGCCGGACGAGGTGGAGAAGATCGCGCGCTTCCGCGAACTCTCGCCGGCGCAGAAGGCGCTGATGCTCTCCGCACGCAAGGAAGCGGGCAAGTTCACCGAGGGCGTCATCCTCTCCAAGAGCATGGAAGTGCTGTTCCGCGCCGTGCCGCCAAGTCTCTACCTCGCGCTCGCGCAAACCGAGCCCGAGGAGAAGGCAGAACGCTACCAACTCATGCAGCAGCACGGCGTCAGCGAGCTGGATGCCGCCTTCAAGGTGGCTGAGAAGATCGACCGGGCACGTGGCATCGAGTCGCCGACCCTGGACCTGCCCTGAATCTGCCGTACACCGGAGAACGCCATGGAACAGAAACGTCCTTCCATTCCGATGCAGGTGCAGGCGTTCCGCCGTCGGCACTGGCGGCCCAGCTGGCCTTGGACAGTGGCCGCAGCGCTGGTTGCACTGCTGCTGATCTGGCTCGTGTCCCGTTGGCCCGGGCAGTCCACGCCTCAGACTTCAGCGCCAGTCAGCGAGACGCAGGTGGCTGGGCCTCCGTGGCAGATGGGCAATCCGGAAGGACGCTTCACGCTGACGCTCTACGCGGACCTCGAATGCCCGTTCTGCCGGTCCTATTTCCCAGTGCTCAAGCGTTGGGTGGCCGGCAATGCGGACGTGGCCTTGCAATGGCATCACCTCCCGTTGGCAGCGCATGAGCCGGCCGCGTCCGCGGAAGCGCGCCTGGCGGAATGCGCGGGCCAAGCCAGCGGTCATGCCGCCTTCTGGCAGGCCGTCGAGTGGGTATATGCCCACACGCGCAGCGACGGTCAGGGCTTGCCCGAGGACCTGCGCTACCCCGACCTTACGCCACCCATCGAGCAGTGCATCGCGAGCGAGCGGCCCGACGCGGCGATTCGCGCCCAAACTGCGGAAGCCACGAACAGCGGCGTGACCGCCACGCCGTCGCTGCGGCTACACGATCGCGAAACCGGCAAGGCTATCCTGCTGCAGGGTCCGATCGAGGGCGATGCCTTGCTGTCGGCCATGGACATGCTCGCGGCCCGCGATCCCGCCGCCACACCTACATCGGAAATGCCTGCCGACGTCGTCGGCGACATGCCCAGGTAGCCCCGGTCTTCAAGGCTACGGCGCAGTCCGCTGCGCTGACCGCAACCCGTTCGCCTCGCATCCTGGCCGCGAACGATCACCGCTCCCGCGGTGATGGATGCACCTTGTTCGTTCCCCAGGAGGGCTTGCCCTCCCCGGGCGCGCGCCCTCCGATCTCACCATTTGGAGGTTCGCCATGTCTTTCGTCGTCAATGACTCCTGCCTGGAGTCGCTTTCCGCCATCGCTGCCCAGCACGAGGACTGGATCATCCAGCAAGCCATTGCACTGCTGGAGAAGCGGGTTTTCAAAGCGGGTCCGAAACTCCTCGACCCCACGGCCGTGCGCGACTACCTGCACGTGAAGCTGGTGGCCGAGCCCAACGAAATATTCGTCGCTGTATTCCTTGACAGCATGCATCAGGTGCTGGCCTACGAGCCGTTGTTCAGGGGCACGATCAACTCGACTTCGGTCTATCCGCGTGTCGTCGTACAGCGTGTGCTGGAATTGAATGCCGCTGCGGTGGTCTTCGCACATCAGCACCCCTCGGGCATGTCCGAGCCGTCGATCGCGGATCGCGTGCTGACCCAGCAACTGCAGGCCGCGCTGGCGCTCATCGATGTGCGGGTACTGGACCACATCATCGTCGGCCAGGGTGCCCCGTTCTCCTTTGCGGAGTCCGGCCTGCTGTAAGTGTTGCACTGCTTCGTTGATCAGCGCGGAGGCTTCGGCCTCCGCTTTTTCTTCGCGGCGACACAAGCAGGTATGCGGGGTGGCCGCGATGCGCATTGTTTGTTGGGACCGCATGGGGTTCGGCGTTTGACTATGGCCCTGATCAACTTCCGGGGCGCATGACATGCCAGCAGCTTTTACCCGGTTCGCACCAGGCTGGCGAACCCTTGGCCTGGCCGTGGCGCTGCCGGCGTCCCTGGCGGTGTTCAGCCCGGTCACCTTCGCCGCCGACGTGGTGGTCGTCACCGACGGCCACCACCCGGTCAAGACCATGGGCGGCGAACGGCTGATCGAGCTGGATGAAGCGCCGCGCATCGAGGCCGAGCTTTCGGCGAATCTGCCCACCGACCCCGACCAGGCGACAGCCCTGGTCAAGCGTCGGCTGACCCAGGGAGGCACTGACCTTCAGCGGCGCATCGCGACGGCCTACCAGGGCGTGACGGACGCATGGAGCCTGGGCATCACCGCCGTCCCGGCCGTCGTGGTGGACCAGCGCTATGTGGTCTATGGCGAGCCGGACGTGGCCCGCGCCATCGCGCGGATCGAACAGCACCGGAGGACCGAACCGTGATCCACCCATTCGACCTTCTGCGCCGCATGCGAGCTGCTGTCGCGTCCGTGCTGCTGCTTAGCGCCACGGGCAGCTACGCCCTGAACACGGCAACCATCGTGGGTTCAGTGGCTTCGCCCGATTGCCTGGAATACCGGGTGGTGGGTATCTGCTACTGGCTCTATTGCACCTGGACCGGCTGCACGGTGCGTACCTCCGTCAAGGTCAGGCACTACATCCCCGATGCAGTGGTGTCGTCGTACTCGAACACCGGCGAGAACCCCTGGGTTGAAGTGCGCGCCATGAGCACGCCCAATCCTTCGGCCCAGGCCGGCGGGGACGGCACCACGAACGAGGATCATGAAAACAACCTCGCCAAATTCAAGAACAGCGATGTTATCGGCCATCCCGGCGGCGAGGTGTTCAACCAGTTCGCCTCGTCCTCCGGCTACTTCTGCCAAGGCGCGGGCACGGCCTTCATGCCGTATCTGCTCAGCACCCTGGACACGCTGGCCTGGCGCTACAACGTGCCCGAGATGGCCTACCCGGAGGCGTTGATTCCGGGCATGCGTGAGGTCGGTGCGCGCACCACGATGAACCTCTGGGGCAATGTCTATCCACGCGGTGGCTTCCTGCACCAGACCGACGACCACAAATCCGGGGCGGTGGTGGCCCAGCGCGCGGGCGATGTCGTCACGCGCCGCGGGCAGTTGCACGTGTACCAGCCACTGCTCGCCAACGCCCGTGACGGCTACTGGCCGGCCGGGGCGCTGGTCGAAGGCGATACCTCCACCGGGAAGTGGCAGGAGCTGACCCCTCGTCTGTCGAACACCTGCGTGGTCTTCCCCCACAGCGGCACGCTGACCCAGGCCCAGCAAGGCGACTACGCCTGGGCGCTGTGGCGGCCGTATGCCTGCTGCGAACGCCGCGGGCAGGTGTTCCTGGGCAGCGTCGATTTCCTCTGAGGTGCCACGATGAAGCGTCCTGAACCGATGAACCTTTCCGCCAAGACGTGCTACTTGCTGCGCCCGACGGCGCTGGCCGGCACGCTCGCTCTGGTCTGCGGCCTGGCGTGGGCGCAGGTCGGATACCAGAACAGCGGCCCCGTCATTGGCGATGACGTCATGTACTCGATCGGAGGCGGCAGCGCGGTGTCCATGGGCCGCGCGGCTGGCATGCGCTCCATCGGGGTCGGCTTGGGGTGGAACAGCAACCTGATCTGCGGCGACATGAGCATCCAGACCACGCTGCGCAACCAGCTCAACGGCATCACGAACGGCTTCCAGCAGATCATGAGCAACGTGATCCAGAGTGCCACCAGCGCGGTGGCGTCCCTGCCGGCGCTGATCATTCAGCGCGCCGATCCCGGCCTGTACAACCTGCTGACCAACGGCGTGCTGCAGGCGCGGCTGGACTTCGACCGCTCCAAGCTGACGTGCCGCGCGATGGCCGAGAAGATGGCCGAGACGGCGGGCGGCCAGCTTGGCTGGAGCCAGATGGCCGAAGGCATGGCCCTGCGTGACGCGGTTGGCAGCAACGATGCCGTTTCGGCCGTCGAGCAGGCTGAGACGCGCCGCGGCAACGACGGCGTTCCCTGGGTGGGCGGCAGCAATGCCGGTGGCGCAGGCCAGTCCGCCATTCGGGTGGTCGGCGACGTCACCCGCGCGGGCTACAACCTGGTCAACGGGCGCGGCGTGACGGACACATCCTCCATCGCGCCCGCCAGTTGCGCGAGCCTGTCCTGCCAGACCTGGACGTCGCCGCAGCAGGCGACCGAATGGGCCACCCGGGTCCTCGGGGAACAGGTGCAGCGCACGTGCGATTCCTGCACCAAGACCGAGACGGTGCCCGGCGTCGGGCTGACGCCGCTGATCCAGGAGGAGTACGAAGCCAAACTGGAAGTCTTGCAGGAACTGGTTTCCGGCGTGCGCAACACCACCTTCGAGAACTTGCGCGAGGCCGGCAGCACGTCGCTGCCGATCACGCGCGGCGTCATCGAGGCGCTGCGCGACGAGCCGGACCAGGACCTGCTGGCGCGGCGCCTTGCGTCCGAGGTGGCGCTGTCGTCGGTGCTGGAGAAGGCCTTGTTGCTCCAGCGCACGCTGCTCACGGGAAAGAAGGAGCCCAACGTGGCGGCCAACGAGTTGGCGGTCGAGGCTGTGAACCACGAGAGCGACACGCTCGACCGGGAGATCCGCAACCTGAAAACGGAGCTGGAGCTGCGCCGCGAGCTGGCGAACAACTCGCCGATGGCGATCATCCAGCGCCATGGTACGCGCGCGGCCGGCTCGCGCGGCATCTACGAGGGCGATCCGGTGCCCGACCGCCTCGACCAGTTGCAGAAGGGCAATCCGGGAGTCCGGCCATGAGCGCAATGCGCATGACCTGGCGCCCCTTGCGCTGGCTGTTCAGCCGGCGCGCGGCGAAAGCACTGCTGTGGGCGGTGGTGATCGTCGCCGCTGCGGTGGGGGCCAACGTCGCCGGCATCTACCTGGTCGGGAGCGTGGCCGGCTGGGAGCGGTGGCTCGCGGCCGCATCGGGCTACTTCTTCGTGTGGCGGTTGTGCCTGTACGGGGCGACGGCCTATGGCTGGGTCTGGATGCGGCGCCGGCTGCTGGTACGTGAGGACGACGCCCAGGCGCGGCGCCGCCTGGTGCGCACCGAGGTCGCGGGCGTCGTCGCCATCGTGGCGCTGGAAGCCAGCCTGCTGATGCAGGCCGGTTGAGGGGAGATGGCGCGATGACGCTTTTCACGACCGACTACCTGGAGTACTACCTGACGCTGGTGTCCTGGATCGTCAACAACGGCATCTGGGCGGTGCTGGTATCCAGCGGGGTATTCGGGCTGCCTTTCGTCGCCATCATCGTGCAGGAGTGGTTGAAGGCCCGTGCGGAAGGTGCCGACGAGGGCAATAAAGGCGTGCTGAGCGCCGCCCGCATCGAGAACCGGGTCTTCGTCGCCATCGTGGTGGTGATGTTCGCCGGCATTCCGTTCATCGACGTGGACCTGAACACCATCCAGTACGACAGCTCGCGCTCGGCCCAGTGCCAGGTCAGCGTGCCGCAGCCCACGGATACCGGCTGGTCGCAGTCCTTCAGCACCATCAACAACCAGTCGGCGAAGGTGCCCGTCTGGTGGGCGTTCATGCATGCACTCTCGCGCGCCGTCACGAGCGCCTCGGTGGCGGCGATCCCGTGTGGCACGGACCTGCGGCAGATGCGCATGGAGATCGACGCCACGCGCATCGATGACCCGGTGCTGGCTCAGGAAGTAGCGGATTTCTCGCGGGATTGCTATGGGCCTGCACGGGCCAAATTGTTCATGGCGCGGCCGCAGCTGGACGAAGCTCAAATGAACGACGTGACCTGGATCGGTTCGAGGTTTTTCACGGATACCGGCGGCTACTACGACAGCTACCGTTCCAGCACGGCGCGCGAGTCATGGCCCTATGACGACACCCGCGACGCAGGGCTTGCGCAGGTGGCCAGTGGCGGCGGCTACCCGACCTGCAGGCAGTGGTGGGCCGATGGCAGCAACGGCCTGCGGGCACGGCTGCTGGGCCAGGTGGACCCCAGCCTGTTGAATCGCTTGGCGGGCTGGGCCGGGTTCCTGAGCCGTACCGAGGTGGACGATTCGGTGGTCCGTACCATCGCGTCACCGCGACAGCAGAAGCTCAACCAGGGTTCGGTCTATACCGACTACGGCGGCCAGATCGACAAGACCCTGCCGAACATCGTGACGCGGGCCACGGGGGATGTAGGAATGGCGGTCGGGGCACTTGCCGCATTTCCCGCCATGGACGTGGTGCGCCAGGCGCTGCCCATGGTGCTTGCCTTGCTCAAGATGGCACTGGTCATCTGCATCCCGCTCGTACTGGTCGTCGGAACCTATGACCTGAAGACGGTCGTCACCGTCAGCGTCGTGCAGTTCGCGCTGTTCTTCACCGATTTCTGGTTCCAACTCGCACGCTGGATCGACAGCACCATCCTCGATGCGCTCTATGGGTGGGGCTTCGGCTGGAACCGGCCACACACTAACTTCGATCCGCTGGTGGGGTTGAACAATGCCTTTGGCGACCTGCTCCTGATGTTCGTCATGGGCACGATGTTCCTGGTCTTGCCGGGCTTTTGGCTTGCGAGCCTTACCTGGGTTGGGATTCGGGCCGGGCAGGTCATCCAGGGGCTTTCAGATGGCAGCAAGAGCGCCGGCCAAGCAGGCGGTAAGGGCGCTGGGGCCCTTACCGGAGGTAAGCTGAAGTAGCGCGGTGCCGATCAGTCGTCGGTGTACAACTCGTGCGACGTATCGTTGTACAGATTGGGATCGTAGCCGGGTGTCTTGCGCAGTTCGGTGAGGTCGGTGAACGGCCACTCGTCTTCTTCCGATGTATTGGCAGCCGCCGCCCATCCCGCCACCACGACTCCCAGCAACACGAGTGCGAACCAGAAGGCGGCGTAGAGCAGCGCGCCCAGCACAGCCAGCTTGACCGCCCACAGCAGCACTGTGGCACCAACCGAAGGCACCCCTTTGGCCACCAACCAATTCGACACCCGCCGTTCGCCACGCGCATAGGCACGCCATCCACGGCCAAAGGCGCGGCCGATACGTTCTGCGGTGCTGGTGCGGGTTGTGGTGTTCATGGTCGTCTCCTGCTACTGAGGAATGCCTATTCCAGTGTGCTCCACTTCATTCCGTTTCGGGCTTCAATGTGTTTTCTTGCTGCTTCAGGACGCTTCGTCATCCGGTTCCACCGGGCCGGAGTCGGGCTCCACGCCGATGCGGTAGGTGGCAACGAAACGCGGCCAGTCCACATGGTCAACCAGGTCGATGTCCTCGACAATGCTGACCTTCGTTCCCGCACGCTCGAACAGAGCGATGCTCGCGGCGGGATAGTTGTTGCGCGACGGATAGAGCACCCCGTCGAACAGCGGCTGGCCGTCGTCGCCAACCATCGCATACACCTGGGCCGACACCTGCTGCGTGTGCGTGTAATCGCGGCTCGCCAACTGCTCCAGATTCAGGCCGAAGTAGCCCGCCATCACGCCCGGCGCCGTGAGGTCGGCCAGGAGCACGTCGTCCAGCACGCCCACAGCGCGGACCATCCGGGCGTGGACCTCCTTCAGGGCGATGGAGCGTTTCGTGTCTTCAAGCCACTGGTGCTTGTGAAACACCGACTCCATCAGCGCCGTGGGCAGGTCTCGCCCCAGGTAGAGCACGCCGTAGGCCCCCGCCGGGTCATCGTAGCGATTCGTGCTGCTGCGACCATAGTACAGCGGGCTGCCCCGATAGACGACGCGGCTCACATGCTGGAGCAGTTCACCGGCATCGATCAGGAACGAAGGCAGCTCGTGGCTCATGGCGATCTCGCTTCAATGCACCTGAACGCCCAGCACGTTGAACACGACCTCGGCCACGTCGTCGATCGTGCCATGCGTCACCGCATCCACCGGCGAGCGCCCACCCAAGCCTTCGAGCGGTTCGGACAGTGCGCGGTAGATCGTCCAGTGATCGATACCCTCGACCTCCTGAAGCACGGTTTGGGTCAACTGCTGTTTCACCGGGTCGAGCTGCCAGTCGGGCAGCTTCTGACCGCGCGGCCCCACGTTCAGCGCCAGCAGCCGACGCGCGAGGATGTCCTTGTAGATCTGCTGGCGCGACTTGTCCGCCAGCTTGGCGAACTCCGCGGGCGGCAGGTTGTGCGGCTGGTTGAAGGTTTCCAGCAGCACGGCACGGCCTCGCTGGACGTCGGTTTCATTCGGTGCCCAGCGCGTGTCGGCACGCAGCGCGGCCGCCTTGCGTGCAAGGGCCTGCCCAACGGTCTCCCCCTCCAAGTTGGCGGGCAGTGTCACCGCTTCCACACGCTCGTGGACGAACGCCTGCAACTCGGCCGCGAAAGCCGTGGCATCCCGGATTTCGACGGTATCCGCGAAGCGGCGTACATCTTCCACCGTGACGCGCGGCAGACGGTCGGCAATGAATTCAATGGCAGTGGGCATGGTCATCTCCCGAGTAGGTTTGGGACAGGATTCACTCTAGTCGCCTTTGTCGCGTTTGTCAACTTAGTCGCCTGAGTGAGAACAACCTACCTGGCGGAAGCAGCGTTCCCACAGCATAGGCAGAGGCCAGCGCCGGGTCGCCGTCCAATGCATTCGAGCGGGTTCCACATTGACGCTGGAGCCGCAACCCAGGCCTCGCTATACCGAAACGGTTAAAGGCCAAAGGGCCGAAATGGCAAGGGAATGGGGTGCAAGGGGAAAGGCCCTACCTCGAAAAGGCCAAAAGGCCTCCCGGTCGGCCCGTCATCAGGACACCCACATGCTTTCCCTGTTCCAGCGAAAACGGCCCCCGGTCGCTGCCGCACCGACGCCACCACCCGTCACCGCCCTCCCGAAAGGGCTGCTGCGTCCTGAGTCGGCCGCATCGCTGCTGGCCACCCCACGCCGGCAGAAGCTGCTGGAGCACATCTGGCAGCGTACCTCGCTCTCGCGTAGGCAATTCGCCACCCTGTATCGCACGCCCCTGGAACGCTATGCCGAACTGGTCCAGGCCTTCCCGGCCTCCGAGGCGCATCACCATGCCTACCCGGGCGGCATGCTCGACCACGGCCTGGAGATCGTCGCCTACAGCCTGAAACTGCGGCAGTCCCATCTGCTGCCCATCGGTGCCAGTCCCGAAGACCAGGCGGCGCAGTCCGAAGCCTGGACCGCCGCCGTTGCCTATGCTGCGCTGCTCCACGATATTGGCAAGATCGCCGTCGATCTACACGTCGAACTGGCCGACGGCAGTACTTGGCATCCGTGGCATGGCCCGCTGCACCAGGCGTACCGATTTCGCTACCGTGACGACCGCGAATACCGCCTGCACAGCGCCGCAACAGGCTTGCTCTATCGCCAACTGCTCGACCGCCACGTCCTGGACTGGCTCAGCGACTATCCGGCTCTCTGGGCACCGCTGCTCTATGTGCTGGCCGGTCAGTACGAACATGCCGGTGTACTGGGGGAACTTGTCGTGCAAGCAGACCGGGCGTCGGTGGCCCAGGAGCTGGGCGGCGATCCGGTGCGCGCCATGGCCGCGCCCAAGCACGCACTGCAACGCAAGCTGCTGGACGGGTTGCGCTACCTGCTCAAGGAACAGTTGAAGCTGAACCAGCCGGAAGCCTCCGATGGCTGGCTCACCGAGGATGGTTTGTGGCTGGTGAGCAAGACGGTTTCGGACAAACTGCGCGCACACCTCCTGTCTCAGGGGATCGATGGCATTCCTGCGAACAACACCGCCGTGTTCAACGTGCTGCAAGACCACGGCATGCTCCAGCCCACCTCGGACGGCAAAGCGGTCTGGCGCGCGACCGTGACCAGCACGACCGGCTGGTCCCATTCGTTCACCCTGTTGCGTCTCGCTCCCGCGCTGATCTGGGAGTCTGGCGAGCGACCAGCACCTTTCGCGGGCACGGTAGAGATCGACGCGACGCCCGCGGAAAACGACGCCTGCATGTCGGCTCCCGCGCCTACCGTCTCGGTGAACCCAGCGCAGGGAGGTCAAGAGCCTCCGATTTGGGAGGGCGACAGCACCACCATCGTTTCACCGCCCGCAGCCCAGCCCGTGCCCGACGTCATGGAGGATTTGCTCGCGATGGTGGGCTTGGGTGAGTCGGCCGGCGTTGGCCAGGATGCCGAGGAGTTCCTCCACACCCCCGCGCCAGCAACAGCCGCGACGTCCATTCCATCGCCTGCACCTGCACCCGCGCCTACGCCTGGGTCATCGGCAACGAAGCCATCCGGGGAACAGTTCATGGTTTGGCTGAAGCAGGGAATCGCCTCACGACGGCTCATCATCAACGACGCGAAGGCACTCGTGCATACGGTGAATGAGACGGCCTACCTGGTCAGCCCGGGTGTGTTCCAACGCTATGCGCAGGAGCATCCCGAAGTGGCCGCACTCGCCAAGCAGGAGAATCAACAGGATTGGCAGTGGGTGCAGAAGCGCTTCGAGAAGCTGCAGCTACATCGAAAGCAGCCCAATGGCCTGAACATTTGGACCTGTGAAGTCACGGGCCCGAGGAAGTCCCGCCGACTGCATGGCTACCTCCTCGAAGATGGGTCCTTGGCACTCGCCGAAATACCGCCCAACAATCCCTATCTTGCTCTGACTCAGGAAGGATGACGCGATTCGGGCATTGATCGCCACCGTCGTGTGGCGACGATCAATGCCCCGCGAAAATTGGCAACATTTGGCGAACTGAGCTACTCGGCCCGCGCCAACTCCTGTGCAAGGAACGGAGCGGTTCTGCTGCCAGACGTTCGGGCCACCTGCTGAGGGGAGCCCGCCACCACGATGCTGCCGCCGGCAGCGCCTGCACCAGGCCCCACGTCGATCACCCAATCGGCCTGGGCCACCGCGCGCATATCGTGTTCGATCATCACTACGGTATTGCCGGCATCGACCAGGCGCTGCAACTGCACCAGCAGCCGGTCGGCGTCCGACGCATGCAGCCCGGTAGTCGGCTCGTCGAGCACGTACAGGCTTCGGCCGCGCTGGCTGCGCTGAAGCTCGGTCGCCAGCTTGATGCGCTGCGCCTCGCCACCGGAAAGCTCAGTGGCTGGTTGTCCCAGGCGCAGATAGCCCAGTCCGATGTCGCGCAGCAGTTGCAGGGGCCTTGCCACCGCGTCTTCACCCGCGAAGAATTCGCTGGCCTCGTCCACGGTCATCTGCAGCACCTCGGCGATGTTGCGCCCGTTCCACTGCACCTTCAGCGTGGCCTCGTTGTAGCGCGCGCCATGGCAGGTCGGGCACGGCGCGTACACGCTGGGCATGAACAGCAGTTCCACGCTAACGAAACCCTCGCCCTCGCAAGTCTCGCAGCGCCCCTTGGCGACGTTGAACGAGAACCGTCCGGCATCATAGCGGCGGCGTCGAGCATCGGGCGTGGCAGCGAACAGCTTGCGCACATGGTCGAACAGGCCCGTGTAGGTGGCCAGGTTCGACCGCGGCGTGCGCCCGATCGGTTTCTGGTCCACCTGCACCAGACGCTGTACGGCGTCCACGTCGCCCGCCAGATGGCCGCCGGTCGCTTCGATCACTGCCGGCCCTTCGCTGGTGGCGCTTTCGGCTACATCGTCTTCCGGCTCGTGGCCCAGGTGCAGCAGCACCAGCTCCGGCAGGGCCTGCGCGACGAGGCTGGACTTGCCCGAGCCGGAGATGCCGGTGACGGCCGTCAGCACGCCCAGCGGAATGCGCGCATTCACGCCATGCAGGTTGTGGCGGTGAATGTCCTGCAGCTCCAGCCAGCCGGTCGCTTCGCGTGCCCGGCTTCCCGGCGCGGGGATCTCATCGAACAGGTAGCGTGCAGTACGCGATTCGGCAATCTTGCGCAGGCCATCCGGCTCGCCGCTGTAGAGCACGCGGCCGCCACGCTCCCCAGCATCCGGCCCGACATCCACCAGCCATTGCGCGCGGCGCATCAGGTCCAAGTCGTGCTCCACCACGAACACCGAGTTGCCGGCGTCGCGCAGCCGGTCGAGCGCGTCGTACAGGGCCTGGCTATCGGAGGGGTGCAGGCCCGCGGAGGGCTCGTCGAGCACGTACACGACACCGAACAGCAGGGAACTCAATTGCGTGGCCAGCCGCAGGCGCTGCAACTCGCCGGCCGAAAGCGTCGGCGTGGCCCGGTCCAGCGTCAGGTAGCCCAGGCCCAGCCCACGCAGTTGGCGCAGGCGTGCCATCACGCCACCGGCCAGGCGCTGCGCGGCGAGGCGCTTTTCTTCCGATAGCGCCGAGGTGCGGCGCACGTCGGGCGATACCGCATGGACGGCGCGGCCGGAGGCCGCGCGTTCGGCACGGTCGCGTCGGGTCGCTTCCTTGTCCGTAGCCGCCCCCGCTGCATGGGCGCGGAAATCGCCCTGGGCGATGGGTTCGAGCAAGGCCGCCAACTGGTCCAGCGGCATCTGCATGAACGCGCCGATGTCCACGCCGGCGAAGGTGACCGACAGCGCCTCGGGCTTGAGCCGCTTGCCGTGGCAGGTGGGGCACGGTTTGCCCTCCATGAACCGGGACACGCGCTTTCTCATCAACGCGCTCTGGGTGTTGGCAAAGGTGTGCAGCACGTAGCGCCTGGCGCCGGTGAAGGTGCCCATGTAGCTCGGCTCCATCTTGCGCTTGAGCGCGGCGCGGGTTTCGGCGGGCGTGAAGCCGGCGTACACCGGCACCGTCGGTGTTTCCTCGGTGAACAGAATCCAGTCGCGATCCTTCTTCGGCAGGTCCTTCCACGGTCGGTCAACGTCGTAGCCCATGCTGACCAGGATGTCGCGCAGGTTCTGGCCTTGCCAGGCGGGGGGCCAGGAGGCGATCGCCCGCTCGCGGATGCTCAGGGAGGGATCGGGCACCATGATGGCCTCGGTCACCTCGTACACATGGCCCAGGCCGTAGCAGGTCGGGCACGCTCCCTGCGGCGTGTTGGGCGAAAAATCCTCGGCGTACAGCATCGGCTGGTTGGCCGGATAGGCGCCGGCGCGCGAATACATCATCCGCACCAGGCTGGACAAGGTGGTCACACTGCCCACGGAGGAACGCGCGTTGCTGGAGCCCCGCTGCTGCTGCAGCGCCACCGCCGGCGGCAGGCCGTCGATCGCATCGACGTCCGGCACGCCGGCCTGCTCGATCAGTCGCCGCGCATAGGGGGCCACCGACTCGAAGTAGCGTCGCTGGGCCTCGGCATAGATGGTGCCGAAGGCCAGCGAGGACTTGCCGGAGCCGGAGACACCCGAGAACACCACCAGCGCGTTACGCGGGATGGAGACGTCCACCTCCTTGAGGTTGTTCTCGCGCGCACCGCGCACTTCCACCATGCCGCTGGCCGCAGCGGTACAAGAGGATTCACCGAAAGAATTGTTTGGCAAGTTTTTATCCTGTAGTTCGTCCCGCTCAGGACGGGACTTCCTGAGTTCGGGTGCCGCGGCGGCTGGCTTCGAGCACTGCGGTGACAGTGCGGGCGTCGTAGCTGCCGCGCAGACGACGACCCTCGACGAAGAACGTCGGCGTGGCGTGCGCACCGCTGGCGACCGCACTGGCGAGGTCGCGCTCGACACGCTCGATCACCGCAGGGCTGTCGAGATCCGCGATGAACCGTTCGACGTCGAGCCCAAGCTCGGCGGCGTAGCCGATCAGATGCTCGCGCTCCAGCGCATGCTGACGGGTGAACACGAAGTCCAGCCACGGCCAGAACATCCCCTGGTTCGCCGCTGCCTCGGACGCCCGCGCGGCAATCGGCCCGTGCGGGTGGTGCGGCAGATGGCGCACCACATACCGCAGGTCGTCACCGAAGTGGGCGCGCAGATCGTCCCACGAACCGGTGGCGTGCGCACAGTACGCGCACTCGAAGTCCACGTACTCGACGAGTGTGAGCTGGGCGTCCTCCGGCCCGCGGATGTGATCGATCTCCGGATCGACCGGCGGCTCAAGCACCATCGGCAGGTCAGCGGTCTTCTCACCCCACCGCTGGGCGGCGACCTTGAAGATCAGCCACCCGAGCAACGTGGCGAACACCATCGACACGAGCACGCCGACCGTCGCCTGGCGGCCCAGGTCGGAGGTCGTGCCGAACGCGAGCCCGATGATCAGCAGCGACACGGTGAAGCCGATCCCGGACAGCGCCGCCCCACCGAACACGCTCCCCACCCCGACGCCCTCGGGCAGCCGGCCCAGGCCGAGACGGACGGCGACGAGCGTGGTGAGCCCGATGCCCAAGAGCTTGCCGAGCACGAGCCCTGCGATGACGCCCCACGTGACTGGCGAGCCAAAGGCCTCGGCGAGCAGCCCGCCACGCACGTCCACCCCGGCGTTCGCCAAGGCGAAGATCGGCACGATCAGCAGCGCCGTCGGCAGCCGCAGGAACTCGTGCAATCGCTCGTTCACCGAGATACCCCGGGACAGCCCGCAGTCCACCGCGCGGGCCGATGCGGCACTCGGCGACTGCCAGAAGTCACGGAACAACTGTCTTGCCGCAACGACCCCGTGACGTTGCGTCGCATAGGCGGGGATCAGCAGCCCCGCGGCCATCCCGGCGAGGGAGGCATGGATGCCGGAATACACGGTTGCGAACCACAGCACGATCACGATCAACACATACGGCGTCGCCCGCCACTGGCGGGGGCGCCCCCACAACC
>JGI1221J13441_10000214_pt1 | contig 27720 bp, 26 predicted proteins | sample LakVidmifraction_4_FD_13441 | JGI IMG/M metagenome (IMG submission 13441) | reverse complement strand
GTAAAACAGTACTAGTACGCTCCGAGGGCACAAATATACTTGTGCAAGTAAACCACATCCCAGATAGTCTGAGTATTGCAGGTAGCCTTACGCTTACAGGTACAGGTGCAGTTACAGCTACAGGTGCAGTTACAGCTACGGGCGCGGTTATTACGGGTAGCGCAGCTATTTCAGGTAGTACTTCCGTAGGTGGCCTTTTCTCCGTCATTGAGTCTACTTTGTTGGGCACGACTAGAACGGCTACCATATCCGTAGCTAGCCCCGGTGTTATTACGGTTTCTGCTTCCCCAGACATTGGCTCACAGATCATATTTACTACTACCGGTACTTTGCCGACAGGGCTTACTGCGGGTACGATCTATACAGTTCAAGCTACTTCGTGGACTGCCACTACCTTTAATGTCGGCGTTAATACAACCGTCACGGGTTCTGGTACACATAGTATAAACACAATAGCTACAACAGTAACCGCCCCAAAAGGCACGAGTAATGCTGCGTTAGCCACAACGGCTTTTGTAACCACGGCGGTCGATGATATTCCTGTTGACCTAACTAACTGGAGCATTGAAGAAACTACTGCAACACAAACTGCTATTTTTACTATTGCTACTCCTGCGGTTGTAACAGACACAACGGCTCCAGCTAACGGCACTGCGGTATCGTTTTCCACTACAGGCGCTTTACCTACGGGCATAACTGCAAACGCGGCATTCTACGTAGCTAATAGAACTAGTAACAGCTACAACCTAGTAACGTCGGTAGGTGCCCCACAAACAGCGTCAATTGCTGCTGGTGCTTCAGTCACGGGTTCTATTGCTACTACGGTTCTAACTGTTACGGCAGTGGGTTCTGGCGAGCTTGCGATAGGCCAGAAGATTAGCGGTTCCGGTGTTACCTCGGGAACTAAGATTACTGCGTTTGGTACCGGTACTGGTGGAGCTGGTACGTATACGGTAAGTGCCTCTCAGACTGTTGCTTCTACTACGATTACTGCGGGCTTAATAATTATTGCTGCCCCCGCACTTTCAAACAACCAACTAGTAGTTTTTTCAGGTGGAACTATCCCTGCTGGTATTACAGCGGGTACCTCTTACTATGTTATTAACGTATCGGGTAGCACGTATCAAATTTCGGCTACATATGGCGGTGCTTTAATTACCATATCCCCGGCGGCGGTTAGTACGGCTACAGCTACGGCATACACCCTAGTAAACACATCAGGTACACAATCCGGAGTGCATAAAGAAACAACGTCTGTAATAACCTGCCAGTACAAAAATGGTGTAAAGCTGTCAATGGATCTTGGCGGTAACGCTACCTTTGTAGGCAGGGTAAAGGGACTTAACAGCATATACGGTACGGTGTCTGGCACAACCTTAAACCTGTACAGCTAAGATTATGGCGCTCAATCTAAACGGAACCGCACCCGACGCTGTGTACCTTAATGGCACACGGATGGAAATCGTCAATATGAACGGCACCGAGGTGTACCGGGGCGAGAATGGTAACGTGTCTTTAGTATCTAGAAGCGACTTAACTTTTTCTCCGGGTCCAGAAGACGTTAACCGTCACTTTGTTGTTTTATCGGGGCTTTTTTCTGCGAGCGCAGTGAGTACTGGCCCAGTCCCAATAATTAACGGCGCAACGGGTACAACTATTAAAAACGTAGTAGATAATGGTAGCGATGATGGTGGCCGCGCTGGTATTTTTACGTTTAAGATCCCAACAGGCACAGGTACTTTTACAGTAACTAACGTTGACCCTAGATTTTGCGTTTACCGGGTAACAGGGATTCCAGATATGAGTACCGCTTTTGCTACTGCACAAACTGGTGGAAGTGGGGATATTAATGTTAATGCGCCATATAGAGGGTGTGGATTTATTGTTGCGGTGCAGAACTTTGGTGCGGTCACAAGCATAACAGGTGTCGATGCCGATCTAGCATACTTTCCCGGTAATCCGGGTTTTGGCGCAAATAAAGCTTTGTCCGGTGGTGTGCAAACATACGGTGGTAAGTCTCAGTTAAACATCGCCGCTACCTTTCAATACGACTTCTTCTAGGGCGAAATATGCCGTTGCAAAAAATTCAGCTACGCCCGGGAGTTAATCGAGAAGGCACTACCTTGTCTAACGAGGGGGGCTACTTTGAGGGCGACAAGATTCGGTTTCGCTCCGGCTTCCCTGAAAAGATTGGTGGCTGGGCTGCGCTTTCGTACAACACCTTCTTGGGTGTAGCTCGCTCTTTGTGGAACTGGGTAACGCTTAAAAGCTATAACCTGCTAGGTGTAGGCACTAACTTAAAGTTCTACATTGAGAGTGGCGGTACTTACTACGACATCACGCCTATTCGGGAAATAAACGGTAATACTCCTTCCGCTGGCCCCCCTGTAGTTAACGCCTCTACCATCACCCTTACTGCTAGTGGTACGGTATTAACTGTGTCGGATAGCGCCGCAGAGAGTTTGCAGGTTAATGACTTTGTTACCATAGCAGGTGCAGGTACTATTGGTGGCGTAGATGTAAACGGCGAGTATCAGATTGTTTCTGTACTTTCTGGTACGTCCTACACAGTTACATTAGCTACAGCAACGACGGGGTCAGACGCTGCGTCCACGATAACGATTGCCTATCAGATCAACACTGGTAATGCCGCGTACTCAATAGGTACTGGTTGGGGCACGGGTACTTGGGGGCGTAGTGGGTGGGGCTCAGGCTTTACAACCGGTTTTGGTCAACAGTTACGCCTATGGAGCCAAGCTAACTTTGGTGAGCAGCTTCTATTTAGCCCTCGTGGTGGTGCGCTTTACAACTGGCAACCGGGGGCTGGAGCAACGCCAGCACTTACTACTAGCGGTGTTTTAGTTTCAGGCACCGACGTACCTGCGTTTATAAATCAAATTTTGGTATCTGATGCTACGCGCATCGTTATTTGCTTTGGGTGTAACGACTACGGTGCATACGGTACAACCGACTTAGACCCATTGCTGATCCGGTGGTCTGCACAGGAAACTTATACTAACTGGACTCCTGACGCTACAAACCAAGCAGGTAGTTATCGCCTAAGCCACGGCTCGTATATCAACAGCGCCTTACAAACACGCCAAGAGATACTGATTTGGACCGATGCTGCTGTGTATTCGATGCAGTACTTGGGCGCTCCTTATGTGTATGGCTTTAACCTGCTAGCGGACAACATCTCCATTGCCAGTCCTAATGCTATGGCTACGACTTCTGGTGTTGCTTACTGGATGGGTGTGGATAAGTTCTACGTATACTCAGGTCGTGTGGAAACGCTGCCTTGCTCGTTAAGAGCCTACGTATATGGCGATATTAACCGCGACCAGAACTTCCAAGTTGTATCGGGCACTAACGAGGGTTTTAGTGAAGTGTGGTGGATGTACTGCTCCGCTAACGCTACGTCCCCCGATAAGTACGTCATCTATAACTACCTTGACCGTGTGTGGTACTACGGGTCTTTAAATCGCACTGCTTGGTTAGATAGCCCGTTGCGGGAGTTTCCTATTGCTGCTACGCCAAACAATATTTTGGTTTATCACGAGGCGGCTGTTGATAACGGCGAGACTAACCCTCCATCGGCTATTTATTCGTACGTACAGTCGTCTGACTTTGACATCGGTGACGGGCATAACTATGGCTTTGTGTGGCAGATGATCCCGGACATTACCTTTGACGGCTCAGATACCAGCGGCTCTAGTGCAGAAAACCCGTCCGTTAACTTCACTGTGCGTCCACGGCAGAATCCCGGTGCAAACTACAACGCCAGCGATATGCCAATAGTGCAATCAACGCAATCATATGCGGCACAAACAACGTACAACGTACAGGAGTTTACTGAGATTGTGTACACACGGGTTCGTGGGCGACAGATGGCGTTTAAGATCGAGTCTAGCTCCTTGGGTACGCAGTGGCAGTTAGGCACCCCCCGTATTAATGTACGTCCTGACGGTAGACGCAGCTAATGGCAAATAAATTCTACACACAGGTTAAGGCTCCAACCCTACCATTTGCACCGGTTGAGTACCAAGCGCAGTATCACGACCAGACAAACAAGGCGTTACGAGTGTACTTTACGCAAGTTGACGCTTTTATAATTCAGTTCTCCCAAACGTTTTTAGTAGCTAAGCTACCTAGTGCAGTTACTGTGGGTGCTGGGGGTCGAGCGTTCGTGACTGATTCTTCTGTTACTACGTTTGGTACCGCAGTTGCTGGCGGGGGATCTACAAACATACCGGTTTACTCTGACGGCGCAGTGTGGCGAGTTGGTTAATTGCCTTTATTCGAGCAGCATTAAATGCTACTATTGACAAAATTTCTTAAAGGTGCGCCATGAGCCTCCATAACTTAGCAAATCATCTACAGTCCGCTGGTCGAAACGAAGACAAAGTACTTGTACACATGACCCCAAAAGAAGTTGGCGGTCTGCAATCTTTGGCTATGGCACACGGCGGTAGCCTTACTATTAACCCACATACTGGATTGCCTGAAGCTGGCTTCTTGTCGTCTATTCTGCCTATGATTGCAGGGGCTATTTTAACGCCTTTGACTGCGGGAATTATCACCCTTTAACGCTTAGTGCAATTATTGGTGCGGGCACAGGACTAGCTACAGGTAGTCTAAAACAGGGTTTGATGGCTGGTATGGGTGCTTATGGTGGGGCTGGTTTGGCTACTGGCTTAATGGGTGCTGGCGGTGCCGCTGCTGGTGCTGCTGGTGCGGGTTCTGTTACCCCTGTTGCCGCTGCTGGTGCTGGTGCGGGTGCTGGTGCTGGTGCAACCCTTGGTGGCAGTATTATGGCTGGGGCTCCGGGCACTACGTCTGTTGCGGCTAGTGGTTTACCTTCAACGCTGGGTAGTGGGTTTATGAATACCGCCCCTAGCATTGTCGCAAATCCAGCTACAGCACAACTTACTGCGGCTAATCAAGCTTTACAAGTTCCTGCTACACAAACAGCGGGTCAAAATTTAACGTCTATTGGGCAAGGTGCGAAAACCGGTATTGACTCATTAGCAGGCGTTAAGTCTGTATTTAATGCTATGCCAACTGGCTCTGCAAGTGCTTTAGGTATGTCAGCAATGAATGCCATGCAGCCTGAGCCACCTAAGCCAATTAAAGACTATTCAATGATTCGTCCGTATACGTTTGAGAGCCAACAGAACCCAGAAGCTTACGACTACCAAGAAAATAACCCTAACGATTCTAGTGAGCGTAACTATTTTACAAATACATATACTGCCCTAGAGCCGTATAAAGCACCGGGGCCTGAGTATGGAAAAGCTGCTGGTGGGTTAACTAGTTTTGCTATTGGTGGCCCAGTTGAACAAATGTCGGCCCAAAATGCTTTGGGTAATAATGCTATGTATCCGCAGTCTCAAATACAAGCGCCTATGTACAGTAATCCAATGGCACAGCGACCAATGCCTTCGCCTGTTGTTACGGCTGGTGGTGACGCAGCGGTTGATCCGTACACTGGTGAACAGAAGTTTGCTAAAGGCGGTAAAACAACGGGAGAGTACAAATACGACTTTGACCCGAAAACCCAACAGTTTACTCAGACAGCAGCACCGGTGCCTGTAAGATTGGACGGTTTATTTAATAGCGTTGCATCTCATGCAGCAGCGCCTGCACCAGCACCAGCTAAACCGTTTGTACCAGTAGTATCTGGCGGTATTCAGCAACCAATTAATTCTTATTCCGCACCGCGCCAATCGAACGAGCAAATAGCCGCACCAATTAACATACCCGCGTATCAAACGCCAGAGCAGCAGTTAGGTCTAGAAGACTTTTATGCCCGTATGAACCAGCGACTAGGTCAAATGGGTGGGCAGGGTTATGCAGCAGGTGGCGGTGTATCTTCGTTGGGTAGTTACTCCGATGGTGGTCGTATGCTTAAAGGCCCCGGCGATGGTATGAGTGATTCGATTCCAGCCCAGATTGGTGAGCACCAGCCAGCACGTTTAGCTGATTCTGAGTTTGTTATACCTGCTGATGTTGTATCTCATCTGGGTAATGGCTCGACCGATGCCGGTGCAAAGCAGTTATACGCTATGATGGATCGAGTGCGAAAAGCACGTACTGGCACCAAGAAACAAGGCAAGCAAATTAACCCAACTAAGTTTATGCCTGCATGAAAATACAACGTGTAGACCCAGCGTTTGTGCATATGGTCTGGGATAAGATAGCCCCTTTTTTCCAGATGTCTATGGATGGGGGCGGTAGTTACGAATACACGTTAGACCAAGTAAAAGTTCGAATCACAGATGGTACATGGACAGTATTAATAGCGATTGATGATGCTGGTGAAATAGCAGGGGCTGCGGCAGTACATTTTTATAACCGCCCTAATGATCGTGTTGGGTTTATTGACATGATGGGCGGCAGGCTAATTACTGTTGGTGATTCGTTCGATCAATTAAAAACATATATGCAATCCAATGGGGCTACGTGCATCGAGGCAAGTGCTCGTGAATCAGTAGCAAGACTTTTGAACAGACATGGTATGAAAGAAAAGTATCGTGTCGTAGGAGTAAAAATATGAGCCGCAATTCTTTTGCAATGATGGAAGCTGGGTGGATTCCCGGTGATCTGGGCGCTTTCAAAAAAGAAGGTGGGAAGATTAAATTATATAATGGCGGTGGCGGAAGCATTCCTTCTAATACATCAAGCTCTACTACCTCAATTCCTACATATGCTAAACCATATGTGGAGCGCATGTTGGGTAAGGCGGAAGCAGTTAGTAGCGCCCCGTATCAAGCGTATGGTGGGCAGCGTATTGCTGAGTTTGACCCCATGCAACAACAGGCATTTCAAGGTGCGGCCAACTTACGTCCTGCACAGCAACTAGGTGCAGCTACTCAAATGACGGGTATGGCTGGTCTTGGTGCAATGCAAGCGGGTCAGAACTACCAGAACATGGCGACCAACCCGAACGCCACCGCAGCATACATGTCGCCGTATATCCAAAATGCACTTGCACCTCAACTAGATGAGCAACGTCGTCAGGCTATGATTACCCAAAGTAACATCGGTGGTCAGGCTGCACAACAAGGTGCGTTTGGTGGTGCTCGTCACGGCATTGTTGAGGCTCAAAATAATGAAGCTCTTGGTCGCTTACAGAGTCAGACGTACGGCACAGGTATGCAGAATGCTTTTCAGAATGCACAACAAGCGCAACAGTTTGGCTCTACATTGGGCTTACAAGGTCTGGGACAAGCGGGTCAGATGGGCGCTCAGTTGGGTCAGTTGGGTCAGACGCAGTTCGGTCAGCAGAAAGATATTATTAACGCACAGGCTAATGCTGGTGCACAACAACAAGCCCAGAACCAGCAACAACTCTCGCAACAGTATCAAGACTTCTTGACGCAACGAGGCTACCCACAACAACAACTGTCATACTTTTCAGACATGTTGCGCGGCCTTCCATTGTCGCAAACCACTCAGCAGCAATACACAGCAGCCCCTAGCATGACTTCACAACTTGCTGGTCTAGGTACTGCGGCTTATGGTGCGTATCAGATGGGCAAAAAAGAAGGTGGCGTAATTAAGATGGCCGAGGGTGGGCTGGTAAAGCTTGCGTTGCATAACATGACGAAGTAAGAGGACACTATGATTCCCGGCATCCAAGAAATCCAATCGCTAGCTACTAAGTACAACAAACAGCAACTTGCCCATATGGCGCAGATGGGTCTTATCGATCCTACTAAAGCTGTTATGGCGGGTATGATGATCTCCCGTATTGAGGCACAGAACCAACAGCCCCCTACGACTACCGTCGCCCAAGATGTGCTTACCCCACCAGCACCACAGCCACAACAAGCGCAACCACAACAACCTCAAGCTCCTCAGATGGGCATGAACGGTGCGCCTCAAACCCCAACAGCGGGTATCGCTGGTCTCTCATCCGGTATTCAAGGCATGGCTGGTGGTGGCATCGTTGCGTTTGATGGGGGTGGTAGGGTAAGTCAAGAGGAACAAGATCGCGCAGATCTGTTAGATGCTTTAAGGAAAACAGGGGCTGCAGCAAAAGATATATTCTCTATGCCAGTACGGGGGGTTGCAGGTGCTGCTGAGTCTTTAATTACCCGCCCACTTCGCGCTGTAGGTGTACCAGTTCCTTATCTTCCAGATTCGTTCTATGGTGGGGATCGTGAGTCTATGACTCCATATATGGATGCAATTACTAGAGAACAAAGCGCCACTCCTGCTACAACTCCAACCGCAGTTACCCCCGTTGCCGGACAAGCATTCCCGCAGCAAACAGACCAACAAAGATTAGCTCGTCGCCAAGAAGTTGTAGGGTCGGCACCGGCACCTAAAGCCCCAGCGCAGCCCCGCCGAGAGCTACCAAAGATAGAAGCGCCCGTAACTGCTAAAGACTCTGGCGTAAAAGCGTTTACTCCTGAGTTGATGAAAAAAGACCCTAACGAGTCAGTTGCGGAGTTTAAAGCTCGTAAAGACGCAGCGGCTAAAGAGTTTGGTGTTGATCCTGACTACTATAAAAATAAAGAAGCTAAGGTTGGTGAAGAGCGTGAAGCACTTAAAGGTGAACGTAAGGACGCTTTTAATATGGCGCTAATTAATGCGGGTCTAGGTATAGCAGCAGGTAAGTCACAAAATGCACTGCAAAATATTGGTGAAGGTGCTAAGGCTGGCGTTGAGTCGTATCGTGCGGATGTTAAAGATATTAAGGCACGGGATCGTTTGCTTGCTGCGTCCGAAGAAGCTGCTCGTGATGCTGAGTACGCTCGTACTATTGGTGATGCTGCTGGGTATGCGAAGGCAGTGGAAGACAAAAAAAATATTGACCGTAGTATCGATCAGACTAATCTCGGGGCTAAAAACACTGCGGGTACTGCTTACACTACTGCACAAAACTCGATGGCTGAATTGCAGGCACGTGAAGCGGGTGCAAACGCTCGTAATGCTAGGACTGAAGCTGGAGCGGACAGACGTAATGCTGCTACTGTCGGTGCGCAAATGGAAATGAATAAAGCCCGTATGGCTTTGTATGAAAAACAAATGGCTAGTGCTGATGCCGCCACTAAAGCACGTTATGCTGCGTTGGCAAATAAAGTTGGCGTTATGCTGTCTAAAGATGCGGGCTACTTAGATTTACAAAGGCAGTTAGCTAAACAGCTAAAGAATGGGGAAGTTAAAAAGACTGAGGCAGATCGCCAACTAGCAAACTACAGTGCTACATATAGGGCGCAAGAACTACAAAGTATGGGGTTGCTTGACGAGTTAGGGGCTGGTAAGGTGCGTACTGCTAATAGTTTGAACGAGGAATAATAAATGATTATCAACCTGCCGAAACTCGGCCCTGTGCAATTTGAAGATGGTCTGTCCAAAGAAGCATTTAAGCAACAGGTTGATAGTCTTGCAAAGAAGTATGGCTTCGAGGTAGATAAAGGGCCTTCGGGGCCTTCTGCTGCTTTTCGTTCTGCTATCTCAAACCTCAAAGGTGACATCGGGCTTCTCGGTGCAAAGATGGGTATCGAGGGTGCGGAAGATTATGCAAGCCAAAAATATGAGCAGGCAGAAAATCAATTCACCCCGTCTAAGTTTTCTGAGCACCCACTAGATTATTTGGGTGAGTTGGCTGCTGGGTCTGCTCCGTATATGGCAGCTCCTTTAGTCGCTGGTGTGGCTGGTACTATTGCCGCTCCTTTAGTTGGTATTGGCGCAGGTCTTGGTGCTGCTGGTCTTGCAACTGCGGCTTCTGCTACACAGTTCACTGGTTCTAACCTTGCACGACAAATGCAAGAAGGCGCTACGTTAGAAGATGCCGATCTTGGTAGGGCTATTGCCGGTGCTTTACCAATGGCTCTTTTGGATACTGCCGCGTTGCGTATGATGCCGGGTATCGGGCGGTTATTTGGTAACGCTGGGGTTAAAGTAACTGAACAACAACTAGCCAATATTGCTAAGAACGGTATTGTTGCGCAAACTACAGCCGCTGTAAAGAACTATGGCCCCGCTGTTTTAAAGACTGCTACGTATGAAGGCTTAACGGAATCGGGTCAGCAGTTTATCGAGCGGCTACAAGCTAATCTAGACACGATGAGTCCTGCGGCTCAGGCTGAGTATTTGGAAAGTTTTGCTGGCGGTGCGTTACTGGGTGGCGCTCTTTCTGTTCCCGGTCGTTTTATTGAACGCTCATCAGCTAGAAGCAAACTACAAGCTCCACAAGAACAAGCCGCTGTACCCCCACAAGAAAAAACCCTTGCTCTTCCTGCACCACCTGCTACCCTTGCGCTTCCCGCGCCCCCTATTGCTCCTACGCCTGCGCCTGAAACGTATGCGGAAATAACTCAAACTATTGAACGTTTGAAGCGTGGGCCTAAGTCGCCTGAAGTAACGGCACAGATTCAAGCCTTACAAGCACAACGCACAGAACTAGAGCAAGCCAGTATTGAACGTGCTAGACCCGGCGCACCTACGCCACTAACAGAACAAATTACATCCCAAGCGCCTATCCAAGGGGAGTTTAGGGAGACTGTCGATTTACCGACACAAGAGCAAGTAGCACCAGAAGCGATTGCGCCAGAGGTTGAAAAGCCAATGCCCGCTGTGCTTACACCTGAGTTGCTTAGTGCTACAGGCTTGTCTAGACAGTCTGGGTATTTCAAGCGGCTAGTTAATCTGGATCTGATGACCTTGCCGGGTCTGGATGCGCTCGTACAAGCTAACGAAGAAATTAAAGCGAACAGTCGTATCGCTCCAGAAACTAAAGATGCCTTTAATACCATACTCACACAAGCATTTAACTTGTATGCACAACAAGGTGAGATGTTTGGGCCACGAGGTGGAGTTGCTCCCGGTGCTGCGGAACCTGCGCCGCCTGCTCTTTCTAACGCACAGAAAATAATTACAGAAGTTGTAAAAGATAAAGATCTTAACGACCCTGCAACGGTGCAAGATATTGTCGCTAAACTAACCGCCTACGGTGAAAAAGCTAGCGGTGCAAATGCCACTGAGATTGAGTCGTTCCTCACAGACCTTGAAGCCTCAGTACCTAAAACAACGGAGGTTATTGATGCAGAACCTACACGAGCTGACATCGGAACAGTTGAGCCTAGCATTTCGGAGCCTGTCATCGAATCGGGAGTACCCACCGAAGCAGTTACAGCACCTGACGTTCGAGGAGTGGATGTTTCTGAAGGGCCTGCTGGACTGCCTAGTGGAAGAGAAGAGTTACAGCAAGATACATTAACCGGAGAACAAATTGTCCCTGAAGCCCCTGAAGCCATCCAAGCAGAAGAAGAAGGATCGCAAGTACCCACCGCTCCAGCAGCAGGGGTAGCAGAAAATAAAATACCGCTTAGGGATGCGATTAACCGTTTGGTACAAGAAAGCAGTTTAAAACAAGCAGATGCTGTTGAGTATGTAAACCAAGTCTCAGATAACTTTGGCGATGTTGAGTCCTCAGAGCTTGAGCAAAAGATAAAAAATAACCCTAAGTCTAAGTACTCCCAAGCACCGGCTGGCACCAAGGGTATCTCCGTCGATAAGGTTAAGAAGATCGTTGCACAGATAAAGGCATCGTGGAAGAACGCGCCTGAAATAGTTGAAGTGCAGTCCATATCTGATCTACCCCCTGCGCTTTATGCCCAGATTCTTAGAGATAAAGTTAACCCACGCGGTGCTTATGATCCTGATTCAAAGATCGTTTATTTGATTGCGGACAATCTCCGTTCAGGTACTGACGTTGCCATAACCCTAGCTCACGAGGCACTGGGTCACTTTGGCTTGCAAACAATTCTTGGTGCTAAGTTTACCGAGACGATGCTTAACATCTATAAAGGCAATGCTGGTGTACGCGCCCGTGCTGATGTGATGATCGCTGAAGGTATGGATAAGGCTACGGCAGTTGAAGAAGTCTTAGCTGAGTATGCGCAAGAAGTTTACGACGAGACCGCAACTGGTAATAACTACAAGATAAACACGCTGCAAAAGATCGTTAATATGATCCGGCAGTTCTTTGCCAACATGGGCTATCCATTAAAAGGTATAAGCGATTCAGAGATTCGTGGCCTGATTGCACAAGCTCGCGGTTATGTAGCCCAAGGTGAGGGTCGAGTAGGCAGCGGACGAGTTGCAGCTTCAGGCATTAAGTTCCGCCCCGGTACCAGTGCGTTCAAAGCGTGGTTTGGTAATAGCAAGATCGTTGACGCAGAAGGTAAGCCAAGGGTTATGTACCACGGCACTGCCCAAGATATTTCTACGTTTAGGGCTAAACAAGCAGGTGCTATATTTGTAACCGACANCCCAAGGGTTGCTGGAGCTTTCGCTAATCTTTCTGAAGAATGGATGGCAAGACATGCGGATGAGGTTTTTTCCCCCGAACAACTAGCCCAGCTTAAAAAAGAAAGTAGTAAAACCGCAAAGCGTGAGGGACAAACGCCGAAGATGAGTTCATTTTACTTGCCATTAAAAATCTTCCATCTAATGCTAACATTTTGCCGGTGTATGTTCGCGCAGAGAAGCCGTTCGACTACGAAACCCTGCGCATGTACAAGAGTTGGAAAAACAAATATCCTTGTCAACCAAAGATTACGTAAATGTAATAGGTGGTAGCTGGAAAGCTATTGAGTCAGAGTACATACAAAAAGCGATTAAAGCCGCTGNGTTCGATGGTTTCTACGTTAAAGAAGGTGGGGTCAAAAACCTTGCTGTATATGAGCCTACCCAAATCAAATCGGCTATCGGTAACACCGGCACTTACGATATCAATAACCCAGACATTCGCTACAGCGCACGGGCACAAGTAAACAATGTGGGTCAGACGTTAAATGGTTTGCCTCCGTTTGCTGACAACATAAAAGAGTCGGTGTTAAACACGTGGTCTAAGGTACCGGACGCACTGCGTAAAGCTTCTATCGGCATGTTCTCGTTGCCACAGATTGAGCAGATGTTTAAGACCGCGCTGCCTTCTATTAGCAAACTTAATTCCTTACTTGCCAAGCATGGGTTTGAGATCGCTAATGGCCGTGAACACATTGCACGTAACATCACTAAGTGGGATGCCATTGCTAAGGAGCATGCGGCTGTGCTTCCTAAATTCTTTGATATTGCTAACGAGACTACCCGTCTGCAAATAGACCCATTGGATAAGCAGTTTGCGAATAACCCACTGACCAAGCGTTTTGAGTCGCTGCCGCCAGAACTGCAAGGTATCTATAAAGAGTTGCGTAAAGAATATGACGCTTACTCTGAGCAGTTAATCCAAATGATTGAAAAGAATCTGACTGGTGATGCTGCTAAGAAGGTACGTGCCCAGTTCGAGAGCAAACGCTTAAAAGTCTACCTGCCATTCCGTCGCTTCGGTGACTACTGGTTGACCTACACGGATAAGGCTGGCGAGCGTGTTGTTGAGTCGTTTAATAGCCCACGTGAGCGCGATATGGGTGCACAAAAAGCTACCACCGCTGGTGGTACAGACTTCAAGAACCACGCCAAGCTCTCGCAAGTATCGTATAAGTCACAACCACCTACCGGCTTTATGGGTGATGTGCTCTCAGCTATGGCTAAGAATAAAGCATCTGATGCCACTATGAACGATGTGTACCAAGCGTACCTGTCGTACTTCCCAGCGGAGTCCTTGCGCCAGCAGTTCCGTAAGCGTGAAGATGGTGGAGTTAAGGGCTTCTCGCAAGATATTCTGCAAGCCTACGCTGATGTTGCGCCTAAGATGTCCCGTCAGTTAAACAATTTGAAGTTTGCTCCTGAAGTAGATAACGCATTTAATAGCATTAAGCAGGAGGCTACAAACAATCCGACTATAAGTGTGCGCGATGCGGTTGCTGATATTGAGCTGCGTATTGAGAATGCCCGTAGTCCAGATATGAATGCCCTTACGAACGCTGCTAGCTACGGTAGCTACATGATGTATATCGCGGGTAACGTATCTTCCGCATTGATTAACTTGACGCAGTTACCGATGGTTGTGTATCCAATGCTGGGCGGTAAATACGGCTTTGATAAAGCAGCTAGTGCAATGAAAGCGGCGACTGCTACCTACTGGCAGGGGGGAAGAGACACGAATACTGCCTTTATGCCTGACCATACGTTTGGTGTAAAAGCTACTGGCGACTTGAAAGCTCTATACGAAACAGCACTTGCAAACGGTGTGCTTACCCGCTCTACCGGATATGAGATCAATGAAGCACGTAAGAGCAAGACCGAAGACTTTACCGGTACTAAGGCTAAGGTTGAACATGGCTTGAGCTGGATATTTCAGAACTCGGAACGGGCTAACCGCGAGATTACTCTGATTGCTGCTTTTAATATGGCTAAGGCATCAGGTAAAAACACTGACGCTGCGATTCAAGAAGCACTTAACTTGACTATCGATGCGCATGGTGTGGCTATGACATCTATGGGCCCACGGCTGTTCCAACAAGGTCTGGGTAAGGTCATCTTTACCTTCAAGCGGTTTGCTCAGACTCAGATATACCTGCAAGGCAGGTTGTTTAAAGAAGCGTTCAGTGGGGCAGATGCAGAGACTAAGAGTATTGCCCGCCGTCAGTTGCTAGGTATAGCTGGTATGACGTACTTGTTTGCAGGTGTACAGGGCTTGCCGTTGTATGGTGGTGTCTCGTTGCTTGCTAGTATGTTGTTAGGTGACGACGATGAGCCGTTTGATATGGACGCAGAAGTTCGTGCAGCCATCGGTGACCTTGGATATAAAGGCCCACTAAACCAGCTAGTTAACCTAGATATCGCCTCCCGTACCGGCTTTAACGGCATGTTGTGGCGTGAAGATCCTAAACGGTTGGCTGAAGTTGGCCCAGTTACTTACACGATAGAGAAGATTGCAGGCCCTGCATATGGGGTGTTGAAAGGCTTCGAACGTGCCGGTGGTTTGTTTGCTGACGGGGAACTGGAACGCGGTTTGGAAGCTGCTAGCCCTTCGTTCTTACGTAATAGTATGAAGGCTATGAGGTTTGCTACTGAGGGTGCACTTACTAAAGATGGCACTCCAATTGTAGATAATGTTAACGCTTACAACTCCCTTATGCAGGTCTTTGGTTTCAACCCCGCAGATGTTGCAGAGGCTGGAGCACGGGCAGGGGCTATGAAGACTGCGGAATCTAAAATTAACGCACGTAGAATATCGCTTTTAGATCAACTTGATGGCGCACGTATGAGTGGTGACATTGATGGTGAGAATGATGTACGGGATCAGATGGCTACGTTCTCCGAAAAGAATCCTGAACTGCGCATCACCAACGAAACTATCGCATCTTCTTTTGCTAAACGTAGAGCTAATGAGCGGGACTCTGTTGATGGCGTTACTCTAGGTAAAAAGAACCGAGAGATGTTATGGATGTGTACGGACAATAAAAAAACCCCCCGCAGCGGTTACGCAGGGCGGGGGGTAAAAGCGACGGAAACAGCGTGGAGAAGAACCGTCACGGAAGGAGCCTTTAGTATATCAGAGTCTCCAAATTCGTAAACCCTGAACACTTCCCTCAATGACGTGTTTAATAAGTACTTTTACTTTGAGGCGCTTAGTTACCTGTAGCACTTCTTTCTTAGCTAGGTGGCAATCCAAGCAGGGTATAAATATTGAGTAACCCCGCCTGAATTTCCCCCAGTTAATTTGGTACGTCACTCCCGCTACTTGCATTTGCTACCTCGTTAGTAACGATCTCTTCCACACTCACAAAGTCTTCGTGGTTAGTATCAAATACAAGGGCGTGAATGGCTGTGCCTTTGATCTTCGTGCCGGTATTGAGCCGCTTACTGGCAGTACCTTTATATACACCCTTAGCTTCTAGCTGCCGCAGTGTGTTCTTATAGTCCACCTGAATACGTACACAGTCATCCTTAAATGCCTTAGCTGAGAAGTACATCATCTTAGTGTCTGGCTCGAAGCGAATAAGCAGGTCACCATACGGCTCTTGGGTTGGGGCTGCGAACAACGATGTACGTGCATCTGCTTCACCGTTAACTACCAAGGTATTGCGCACATGGCGGTTGATGTAGTCACCAATGATGCTAGAGGCATCTGCTGCTGGTGGAGTAATGTCTGCACGAACCTCACGAACCATGTTACAAGCCCACTTATAGATCGCCGCCATGTCGTAGTCGATAAGCCCAAGCTCCGAAGAGGCTACCATACCACCAGTGATATTACATGCAACGATAGCCGACCAGAAACGCTCACGCTGTGTAAGTCCTAGTTCCTTATCCAGTTTTGCTTGGACAGTCAGTAGCGTCTGGATGATGCGTTCCTTATTGCGCACAAGGTGCAGTGCATAGATGTCACCAGCATGGCCGTAGTTCTCGCGCAACTGATGGTCAAACATATCCTTACCTTCTTCGGTAGAGATAGCATTGCTATAACCAAGTTCATACTCCAGCAACCGCATCGACTCGCCATCGGGAGAACTCTTCAACGCACCAAGCTTCTGGTAGAAACTCGCATTCGCGCTAGCCAAAGACAGATTGCGCCATGAGGTATGGTTAACACGCATCTCGTTAGAAGATGCCTTGACACGATCTTTGCCACGCCCCTGAGACATAGCGTATACCATATCGGAGAAGTCCTTGGCCTCCATATTCGTGATCTCGTCCATCGTAAAGGGCAGGTTGTTCATCACCCCCAGACGGTGCATACGTGCATTCATTGTGTCGCGTGGGATTGCAACTAGCCGGTCAGGGTTACCCCAAATACTATTGCACATAAACAGAGTGGTCGATTTACCCGAACCTGAACTCTTATAGATGACGTTAATAACTGCGCCACTAAGCCCCAAGAACTTCAATAGTGGAGCACCAAAGCCAGTCAGCGCAGCGAACGCACTACCTTCCAAACCCGGACGGCTATACAAGTTAAATACTTCCGACCACTTCTCTAACGTCCCGCATGGAACCATATGTTCTGCAATGTCTCTGGTCGCTGTCGAAGGGGGGCTATACGCTATGCCGTCTACAGTAATCTCTCTATCACCTACAATAAATTTACTATCGTTATCCGCCCAACCAAATTGTGATCTCATCATCTCAGCCTTCTTTTTTGTTTGTAAGTCTTTTACACTCGTAATGAAAAACCCAGCAAGCGCATCCATTTGTTTCTGGTGCCCTGCAACCCCATTCATAGCCAACAGCTTACGCAACTCATCTTTAGCAACTACCTGCGTCAGTGGCGCGGAGAACTCCCGAACACCATCTTTAGGCAAGTGCAGTCTTATCAACACCATCTCGCCAGAGTTAAGGTCACTCATACGCTTAACGATGTAAATATCATTCTCGTATACCAGCCGTGGCTCTTCTTCTTCACCTAGTGGAGTCATGTATATACCGCCCTCTTTGCCCCTAAAGTACGGATAGGGATACTCTGGTATTACGTGCTTAACCTTAACCAACTCCACTTCACCTTCTACTTCGCCTTCTACTTCTTCAACTACTTCAACTTCATAACCATCTTCGGTAGGCTCATCACGTGCAATCTCTCGACCGAGTGTAATAGGGGATTTAAACTTACCCTTCCACTGGCAGTCACCGCATGTATTCGGATTAGCTGCATCAAATACTTCACACGTATACGGGCCTTTAGTAAGCTGCGCCTTCTTATCCGTCTCCACCGCATCGTAGTCTGGGTGCTTGTAAGACATCTTGTGAATGCCCTCAACCCTATCCGTGCAATACTGAGCAATAGAAAGTGCACCGCGCCAAATAGGTTCTTCTAACGATTCCTGATTCTCATACGCAAACTTGAGCTGGGCACAACCCTCACCCTTCATGCTCTTCATCATGATCGTTTTAAACTTCGATACCCTGTTGCCTATTAAAGACATAGTCAGCGCACTCAAAGGCCGCTGCGGCATCGCGTCAAAAATAGTTACAGGCTTCTCAGTAACGCCAAGAAGTTTTACTAGCTCTTCGTATTCAATAGGTTTACCAACGGCAATAACTTCAACCGGTAGCTGCCCATCGTCTTTAAAGTTAAACGTACCCGGCACACGTAGTACACGTGACGATTCAAAACACGCAGGATCAACGATTAGCTTATGGGTAACGCACAACTGACGAATACGTTTACTGACAGGCTTCCATTGCTCTTGCGATATAACATTTGTTAGAGGCCAGTAGACATGCAGTCCACGACCCGAGTTCACTATAATAGGCTTAGGTAGTCCAATTACTTTGCAGAAACGCTTGAGTTCAGCTAACCCTGTCTCTTGGTCAATATACCCAGCAATCTTACCGGTCTTGGAATCTGGTGTAGCTTTACTAGGGCCACAATCAATATCCATCCAGAACGACTTGAAGTACTTGGCATTCTCTTGCTCACGATTCTCATTCGTGCCGAACTTTGCGCACCCAAAGAAAACGTCTCGACCTTGCTCAACCTGATTCGCTACTTCCCTATCTAACTCTTCTCTCGTCGCTACTAGCTTTTGTTTTGGACTGACTTTGCCTCTGATGCTAAATACACAGAACCAGCCGTCTGGGGCAAGTACTGTATCGAGCAAATCAAAAGGAGTCATATTATTTTTACTTATAAAAAGGGGTAAAAAAGGGGAGACCGTAATCTCCCCGTACTACTGTAGTGCCCTACAACTAAACTGCTTTTACATATTTACTTATCAGCTTCTCAATTGCATCATGCAGTGCTGCTTTAGGTTTGCACTTACCGATGAACCAGTTGTAAACCGTCTGACGACTAACTCCTAAAGCCTCAGAAACTTCAATGACTGGCACTTCGTATCGTATACAAATCCTACCTAGATCTACCCCGATAAGCGTTGGGCTGGCTAGGCTATTTGATCTTACTATTCGCTGACTATATCCGTAACTCATAATGGCTCCTAGTCGTCGCTACCCCAGTCGTCCACAACCGAAGCAAGATCTTTCTTAGGGGCCGTTGATACTTCTGGCTTCTTGCTAGGGCGCTTGACTGGCTCTTCAAACTCTTCAGCGGCTTCAACAACTTGTGCCTTCGTAACTGGGGCTGGCAATTTTACAACACCGTCAGCTTGTGCAACAGTTACTCTAACTGCAAGTTTAGCTTCTGGGGACTCTATAGCCTTGGACACAATATCAGCAAAGGACTGGTTGTCAACGTATCCCACTGCTTTAAACAGCAAAGACTGGTTGTCGTTATCTTCATTGAAACTAACCTCAGTGATCATGTCTTCAATGTTACGACCGTTGTTACCGATGAAGCTAGCGTAAGCCAAGAAAGGATACTCGCCGTTATCGCCCTTACCAAAGATTGACTTGGAAGCCAGATTCATTTGATAAACTTCGCCTTCTACATTCGTGCCAATCTCATCAGCCAGAATAACTGCCATACGTTGCGAGTAGCGGCATGCCTTAGTAGTGCCTTGACCTGAACCAGATACATTCATAGGGCAGGTTGCGCAGCTAGTACCTTGTGGGTTTGCAACGCCAGCATCTGGAGTCTTACCGTTAGCCGATGAGCAGTCAGGTATAGTTGCTTCCGCGTCTGGAGACCATGTCTTTGCATAGAACACACGTGATACATCTGGTGCTGCGTTAACAACCACAACTCTCAGATTGCCTTTGAGCTTACCAACTTCTGCACCATCTACGTTCTTACGGAAGATGCCGTTCTTAGACGAGATGCGTTTGATCTTAGTGCCTGTACCACCACCCTTCATGAGGGATTTAGTCAGTTCGCTAATGCCCTTCTTCTGGAGGAAGTCTGGGAGGTCTTGTTTAAAAATAGAAATTTCACTCATTTGCTGCTCCTTCTAACAATTATCGTATACCGGCTATCTGATTGAAGACCGGCTGGGTGTACATCTGGATTCTCTTCCAAGAACTGCCGCACGTTAGCTTGGCTTAACCGCTTCTCAAATAATGCAAATGCATTGTGTTCTGCGATAACCTTGTACATCGAATCCCAATCACTAGTCCAGTAACGTGTATCTACCTTCCTAATGATCGTCCCTGCATTTGTGCGGATACTATCTGCACCGTTCTCTTTACATATTTCCAACATCTCAGCGGAAAGAATATCTAGCTGTGATCTAAGTTCCGCATCTTTCTCCTCGTACGCCTGCTTTATTTCTGCCCGCTTGTCTCGCACCTTAATATAAATATTAGCTAAAGTATCTGCGGGGTAATCCTTTACATCATCTGTCATATCAACTCTCCTAGTGGGGTAATTGCATCCCGGAGTAACCATTCTATACAAGCTATAGACTTTGTCAAGATGTTTCTGTAATTTCTTGTCTATATAAATCAATAATTCTTGTGTGGTTCTCAATGTTATTACGCAGCATCTTGTACAACCTAGTCTCTACTTCGCTACCCTTGATATGCACAATCGTCATTGGGTTCTTTTGCCCCGGCCTATTAATACGTGCGTTCGCTTGTAGATACGTCTCTACACTTGTTACCGGTGCATACCAAATGATCGTATTCGCTGCCGTCAATGTAAGCCCATGCGATGCTGCTTGTGGTTGGATGATAAGCACTCGTGGTGTCTCATCATTTTGAAACCGTTGAATAATATCGTCTCGCTTACTTACAGGAACCTTACCGCTTATCACATCGCAAGTTATGTTGTGCTTAGTTAAGTACGTGTGCAGTAGCTCGATGGTATGGGTGAAGGGCACAAAAACTAACACCTTGTTAGATGCTTCCTCAATAACTTCACGCACCACCTGCAGCCGGTTGCTTACGTCAAACTCAACTACTTCACGGGTGTCGGAGTAGACAGCACCACCAGAAATCTGCAACAACTTATTAATCTGTACCGCTGCATTGACTGAACTAATCTCCTCACCACCTGCACTGATCATCATCTGTTTCTTCAACAGCTTGTAATACTTATCTTGTTGCGGGGTTAGTGGGGCATCGCGCTCTATGTGCGTTACGTCTGGCAGGTCTAGGCACTGCGACTTCTCAAATCTAATCGCCGGTTGTAAAGCGTTATGCACAATAGCATCTGCGTTCCTACGTGGAACCCAACGGAACTGGCCGAACTTCTCCATCACTTGATCACGGAACTGCCCAAAGAACTTAGGCACACTAGCAGGGTTAACAAGCCTAGCTAAACCATAAGCATCCACAGGGGACTGCGAAGCAGGTGTACCTGTCAGCATCCACAGCCACTTGTCGGCGGTCATTACCTTGTTCAATACTTTCCATCGTTTAGTCTGCGCGTTCTTATATCCCGATGCCTCATCGACTACGATCAGATCGAACCGCCCGTCTTCCACAACTGTATCTTTTACTATCTCTAGGCCATCAAAGTTAATAACTACAAACTCTGCGTTGCCCTTAATAATCTTCTCGCGGGTAGTTCTACTGCCATAAGCGATGTCACAGGTACGATGTACTGCGAAACGGAACAAGTCCTGCTGCCATGCAGACTTCATGATGGACAACGGGCATATGATCAACACACGGCGAATCAACCCCAACTGCATCAAGTAGTCAGCCGCCCAGATAACCGCTGCGGTCTTACCAGTGCCTTGCTCGTTAAAGCAAAACGCCTTCTTGTTAAGTGTAAGGAATGCCGCTGTTTCTTTCTGATGTGCAAACGGCTTGAACTGTCCCGGCCATTCGTAGTCACGGCTCAGTGGAGAAGGCACGTTCTTAATTCGCAGTCGGGTCAACGCTTGCGCTTCGTCTAGCCCCCAATGTACGGCTACATCATGCAGACCATCCCCTAGCTCGCCAACTACCTTGCTCTTCTTTACGCTATCTGTAATTAGGTGCGGCCTTCTGGTGCGCACAACTAAAGTCTTATTATTTAAAATCTGCATGGGGTAGGATTACTTGCCGTTGTCTGACTGGTTAGCCTTCTTACTACGCAAACGCAGGTTACCTTTTACGGTTTTGCCACCTTCGCGCAATGGTTTGATATGGTCGATGTCTTTACCAGCACGATCAATACCCTTCTTGTCATACAACCTACGCGCACGTTGGCGTTCATGTTGGTCTGAATCAACCCCAGATTTACCGGTCTCCAGATCTCGTACGTATTCTTTTTTGTAATCGCGTTTCGTTGCCATGATTTACCTCTTCCTATAATGTTGACAATCAGTTACTGGGCAGTACCCACAGAGTGGGCTTGAATTTGGGTTCCATACGTTGTTCTTTATCGCTGCTTCTAGTCGGTCTAGTTGGGGCTGCATGATTGCCATATACGAAGAGCGGAACATAAACTCATGCTTCTTCTTAACAATCTCTCCGCTAACTACAAACAACAAAGCAGACTTAATTATGTTTATCTTAGGGAAGTGAGTAAATACCGCACCGGCTAATAGGTCAAGCTGCTTAGGGTCTGCGTACTTAGCGTTCTTACTTGTCTTGTAGTCCACAAGATGGGCAAGCCCCTTTTCCTCGTTGATGATTACTAAGTCGGCAATACCACGCCACCAAACATTCTTATCAAAAAACCCGCATGGTGCGTACTTACCATCGACCTTCTTAACGCCCAGTTGCATCTCGCAATGCTTCTCACCCGGAATCTTTTTAAGTACCTCAAGGGTGGGGCGGATGAAGTCGTACTTGGCAGGGATAGGTGTATCTAGCTTAATAAAATCCTCTGCCGCTTTGTGTACTTCCTTACCGTAGATGGTAGCCGTTGAGTCGCCATCCTTAACATCCTTGAGCACCTTTAAGTGGTAATACTTCTTAGGGCATTGCTCGAAAGTCTTAATGCTGCTGTACGACCAAGCCGGTACTGTCATATCTTCCTTTGGCAACTAAACGCTTGAATCTCTACACGGAACACACCAGCAAACTTACAGTCCGCAACGATACGGCTTTCGGTATTAGTACTGCCGATGAACATCCCAAGAATAAATAGCAGCACAGCAACCATAGACTGCGCCCACCACTCCCGTACCACTGCCCAAATTTTGTGCAGGTTAATAAATTCAGGGGTCATTTGTTTACGCCCCTCAACTGTTGGTTTTTTTTAGCATTCTCCGTAACTCCTTCCAAATCCTGATTCACAGTTCAAGGGCAAGTCCGTAGCCCACGGTGGTCGTATCTTCATGCACAGTTCAACAAACTCCTGCGCGGTTTTAACCTCATCTTCTGGTACTACGCAAGCAACCGCATCATGTACCGTACCGACTACCTTGTACTTCTTAGCAATCAGTAGCATCTGCTTACCGATAATGATTCGGGCTAAGGCTTGGCAGCAGTTCTCAACTACCTTACCTCCGTATATCCTATTTGGTATGATCGCTCTCCCCCTCTTCGTATCGTACACTATCTCAGTGCTATAGTCTTCGCTTACAAGCACACGCAGGTTAGGGTATTTGATATACATCTTGTTGGGGAGCTTAATACCTTTCTTACCCTCTACTTCCAGCGCACCTTCTTTACCTAGCGGGGAAGTCTTATCCTCCATTATCGCGCTCAGTGCCTTATTCGCCTGCTTCCACAACGCTGGTATCTTTGGGTATGTTTCGCGGTAAACCCTGATAATGCGCTGACACTCCTCTAGCTCTAGCACAACCCCAAACGTCTTTAGCTGCGACTGAAACTTCTCAGCCCCCATGCCGTAGCCACACCCAAGGATTGTTGTCTTACCTACAAATCTTTCATCTTTGGTAATATCTGACACTTTCTTGCTATAGATACTAGCGGCCATAATCTTATAGACATCCTCCCCACGCTCGAACGCTTCTACCAAGTCGTCCTGTCCAGCTAACCACGCAAGCACTCGCGCCTCGATCTGTGAGGAGTCGGAGTCAATCATCATCATGCCCGACGGGGCTAGAATCGCTCGTTTAATCAGGCTATTACGACCCAAGTTCTGCAAGTTTAGCTTCTCGTCCCCACCCCAACGCCCCGTATGTGCAGCGTAGTATCTCAGCGGTACAGGCAATGTCCCCCGTACAGAGATGTCAATAAACCTAGCCGTACGTGTCTCTTCCAACGTAGATTTAACACCCAGCCTAGCAGCTACGATAGCCTGCACAATAGGATTCTCGTGATCTAACAACGCCTTAAACTCTTCGTCGCTCTTCGCAAAGGCGTAAGTTTCTTTATTTGTAGTCTTGCTAATCTTTGTAGGTGGTACTACACCCAGCGACTGAAGTACTGCGGCAAGCCTTGGGTTACTCATGAGATCGTCTTTCTCGATCAGCATCTTGTTCATAAGGTCTTGCTTTGTTGCTTGCACGTTCGTCAGGTGATCTAACAAGATGTTAGTATCCAGCTCCAGTACTGGCTCCGAAAACATACGGATAGTCAGGTCGATCAACCGAAACTCAGACGGAACAAACTGTGGCTTGAATATCTTGAACAGCTCTAACGTCAGGTGGCAGTCGTTCTTGCAATACTCGCCGTAAGCTGCCAACTCTTCCGCAGTAAAATCTATACGCCGCTTACCTAGCGCATTAACAACCTCTGTACCCTTCTCCCCAATTTTGTAGTACTCAGCCAATGCGGCTAGGCTGCCGCCCACCTCAATAGAATGGATTGCACGTGCCATACTGAGTGTATCAAGCCAACCCCTAGGGCGAATATCAAATACCCAGTTAAGAATAGCGGCATCAAACATAGCGTTATGAGCCAGCACAAGGCAGTCTTGCAAATTAAAAGAATCGAGGTGGGCTTTAATTTCTTTGTGTGTGCCTGAGAACCATACTGCATCCTCTCCGTCTTCTTTAATTCCCACCCCGATGGTTTCAAATCGTTCATCACGTACGTACTCCTCAGTAGTTATCTTGGATAGGCTAAACGCCTTGTCGTAGTAGGTCTCAAAGTCTAGTGCAATGATCTTCATTTATACCCCGCCGCTATAGAAGTGCCATACGCCACGGCATCTTTAAGTTTTTGCTGGGAGTCTGTAATTGGGTACGACAGTCGCGCTTGATTACCTTCAAACATATCCATCTGCGGATCATTAGCAAGCAGCTTCTCCATTACCAAAGCATCAAACACAGGCCGCCCCGCTTCTATCAGTGCTTTATGTAGCGCGTTTATTTCTTCGTCGGAAAGAGCACGTGTAAACCATCTTCGTACGCCGACACTTTTATTGGCGGCTTGGTGGTCTAGCACATGAAATACTTCAGAAACTAACTCGCCCCACCTGCGGTTATCTATATGAAACTCTTCTGGGTGGCTCTTCATCCTAGCAAGCAACAACTTAACCCCTACACAAAATTCTTCGCTCATGCTGTTAGCTCCTTCAATATTGTTTCGAGCAACTCTAAGTTTGTCTCGTTAATCACCACAGCTATACCCCGTGCGGTTTGGATTGCCTTGATCTCCCTGTCTTGCAGGGCTGTCGTTGTGTTCTTACCGGCCTTACATTCCACTGCTACAAACTTACCTCTAACGCAGCACACTACATCTGGCACACCTGAACGTCCCATACCATGCGTAGCAGGGAAGAAGTAATACGCCTCGTGTGCTTTAAGCAGTTTAACAACCTGCGCCTTTGTTCTACCTTCGGGTGTCATAGCCATCGTAGTGTACCTGTTAGTTTTACTTTGTCAATAGAGTAAGGCGAGTTTCCCCGCCCCCATACTACCGTGATTGCAGCTCTTCATTCAAGTACCAGATCGCCTTCTCGATGTCCTGCTTAAACAACGCAGGGTTCTTCTTACCGGCGCGGCTAATATACTTCACTGCATTACCCAGATTAAATCCTAGTTCTTTGGCGCGGATAAAGTCGATAGTCTCGATACCACCTGTCTTGTAATGCGCAGGGCTGTTAACCATGTCCTTAAACGAAGTGTTAGACGAAAAGAACCCACTAACCTTTTCCCACAAACTATGTGTGGTAGGGAACGTCTGTATTTCAAAACGCGCAGTGGCTGCGGGGGCTACTGTCTTCCCTGTCTTTAGCCATGTCTCAATATCAAACTCACCTTCATTTTTAACTTTCTTAGGACGGCCAGCCTTGCGCGAAGTTACCTCTATACCCTGCTTCATCTGCTTCTTAATTGAGTATACGTAAGCCGGTGTTACACCAAGGGTGTCAGCAACTACAGATGCCTTTACGTTAGGGTTCTTATCGAACATAGCTTTAATCTTTGCGGCGTGGGACAAACTCATTTTTATTGCTCCTTAATATATTTAACTGCGGGGGCTTTGGATCTAACATATGTTAGGTTTAACAACTCTCGTTCCTTCTTCCTTACTAAGTACCTCTTACTGCGCTCTGAATCAGTCATGCGTGTTCTGGGGGTATCTTCACCCTTACCCATCTTGTAGATAGGCATTGAGTCACGGCCTAGTGTGTCTTTAGTCCAACCGCTAATATGCACAAGCCCATGCTTCTTGAAACAGCGTAACAATTCGTATGCCGTCAGCTTGTGTATGCCACTAACTTCTACAATCTCTTGCACCGATACCGGCTTAACAAACAGCAGCTTAAAAACGTGTGCGTAAGTTTCTTGGTTCACTTTGTATTGCGTCACTTAGTCTCCTGATAATCAACCCATCCTTCACGGGGGCTACACGTGTGTATGTGATCTAAATCAGGCGGCAACTTCTTACCACAGCGGTAGCACTGTTTCTTTTTAAAAATCCTGTCGTGCCCATCAGCATACGCATCGGTAGACACCTTGCTCTTAATCTCGTCGCCGGTTATGTCGTTCTTCGTAGCCATCATTTATCCTTCATCAGTGACATTAGTTCTGCGTTCATCTTAGCTAACGCCCATTTCTTACTACCCTCCGCTTGCATCAACGCCAGTGCAAACAAGCAGAAGTTTTGCAGCTTATCTACTTCCGCCTCATCTATCTCACCGCTACGGATAGACCGAATAGCTTTCATCATGCCCGTTCGTGTTGCATCTACCTGCGCCCTCCAGTACGGGTCGATTGGTTTCACATCTTCTCCTTCACGCTCTGCGGTATCTTAGGCTTCGGACACCACGCTATGCAGTCATCACTCCAGTTACCTACAATCAATACACCACCGGGGTTCAGTAGTAGCAGTGCAGTCCCCCTTGGTAGCGGGTGTATATCAGGGTCACGGAAGTACAGTTCGTTCGTTGTTATAGGGCGGTCAGTCATTCTTCTATCCTTGCTCGTCGTTTGCGAATTTTATTTAGTGTGGTTTTCATACCGCCTGCGCTATGGCAGCGTCGATTGCGGCGCACACTTCACGCAGGCGGTTTTTTTGGGCCTCCTTCGAAGCATCCCAAGCAGCAGCCCAAGTAGCCTCTTCCGCAGCATCCCACGCAGCAGATCGCGCAGCAGACCACGCAGCATCCCAAGCAGCAGCCCAAGTAGCAGATCGCGCAGCAGACCACGCAGCATCCCAAGCAGCAGCCCAAGTAGCCTCTTCCGCAGCATCCCACGCAGCAGCCATCGCAGCACCCTTCACAGCCGCCGCAGCAGCCATCGCAGACCTTGCAGCATCACTCGCAGCAGCTAGATCCTCAGCGGTTGCCAAGCCGCTTGCAAAACGCTCTGCAACATCCAGCGCATCAAGGCTTCGCTTATCTGTCATCAGGTGTTGCACTTGCCTGGCGCACCACACCGCGTAGAGTCTAATTTCGCGGTCATGGTTTTCGACTGCTCGTAAGCACCACAGGGCATCATCGAGGCCGTTACTGTCGAGTATTGTGAGGATACTTAGGGCCTCGTCATCAGCCTGCGTTTTGCCTAAATGTGCTAACAGCTTTTTCCAGCCATCGGCAAAGGGTTTCTTAGTACGAATTTTATTTAGTGTGGTTTTCATACCGTCCCCTTATTTTGCTGCGCTATGGCAGCCAAAGCAGCAGCCCAAGCAGCA
>JGI1221J13441_10000211_pt1 | contig 27944 bp, 26 predicted proteins | sample LakVidmifraction_4_FD_13441 | JGI IMG/M metagenome (IMG submission 13441) | reverse complement strand
CTATCTCTCCACCACCTTCCAGGTCATTTTTGAGTTTCATTACATAGTGATCTATCTGCCAACGTTCTTTCTCGTTAGTTTGAACTGCGTATGATCCCATGGTGTTTAGCCCATAATACATAACGTGGTAAACACTACCTTGTGTAATAGCACGACCGGCATCATCAAAAGACGGAATCCCTAAAATTTTCTCTCTTTGAGCCAAAATTCCCTGGCCATCACCCTTATCACCGTGGCAAACCGCACAGTAAATGGTATATAAGCCTTTCCCTTCGTTAAGATTATCTTCGGTATAAGGCAACGGATTTTTCAAATTAGCTTTTGCATCTGCTTTCCCCTCCGGAGTATCGGGATAGTCGTAAGGCATCCAACCTCTTGGCACTGTCCCTTCTACCGGAAGCTTGGCCTCTTGTTGGTTCACGAATATATCATAAGCTCCATAGGTTTCGTAACTTACCGCCTCGTACATATCTGGGAAAAACTGGTAATTCGGTTTATCATCACCTGCGCAGGATACTAATAAGCCTGCCAGGAGAAAAACAACTACTGATTTATAAAATAAACTTCTCATTAGGTCCATTAATTTTCAATTAATTTAATTTCGGAAGCACCAGTATCATATAGAAACTTTGTAAGCTGTTCTACATTATGATTTGTAGCATCCAATTCTACTAAAAAACGATCATCGGTAGTCCTTAAATCGGGATTTTCCGCTTTTTTAAAGGGCCATAATTTACTTCTCATATAAAAAGTAATCACCATTAGGTGAGCCGCAAAAAATACGGTCAATTCAAATATAATAGGCACAAAAGCAGGCATATTTTGAATAAAACTAAAACTTGGTTTACCACCTATATCCTGCGGCCAATCCTCAATCATCATAAAGTCCATCATCCACACTGCAACGGCAAGTCCTGTAATTCCATATAGAAAGGAACAAATTGCCAATCGTGTAGGCTCAAGCCCCATAACTTTATCCAATCCATGTACGGGAAATGGCGTATAGACCTCACCAATATGGTAAGGCTTATCACGAATTTGTTTCACCGCTTGCAACAACAAATCGTCATCTGAATAAATAGCATGTATAAATTTTGAAGCCATCTTAATTACTTTTTTTAAGTTTTGTTGCTTGCGCTACCCAGTCTTCTCTCTTATCGGCATTTGGGAAACGCTCTATCACTTCACTCAATAATTCGAAATCGGTCTTAGTTAACTCACTAACCTGGCTGAATTTATAAATCCCAACCTGATGTAGGCGTTGCTGAAGCAAAGGACCAACATTTGTAAGTTTTGTAAGCTCATCTGCTGTTTCCTTAGCAGGATCGTAGGTTCCAATCCTTTTCAGCATTTCATCCAAACGATCTTTCTGTACTTCACTTAAGTTTAAAGCATCGGCATTAATAGTGTCCTCATGCTCCGATTCTTCATCAAACTGCTCAGTAAGACTTTCATTAATATTTGAGGCAGGTTCACCACCAGAAGGGTCCGAATCTACATGAACATGGCTTACATCATCACCGTGTTTCGCTCTCAATTTTTTATATTTTTCTCCGGAAGATTTCAAAATAGTTTTCACTTCTGCCTGTGCAATTACCGGAAAGGTTCTGGCATACAACAAGAACAACACAAAGAAGAATCCTATAGTTCCAATAAACACCCCAATATCAACAAAGGTTGGAGAGAACATTGCCCATCCAGAAGGAGTTCTTCCTTTACTAAGATCGACTACAATAATATTAAAACGTTCAAACCACATTCCGATATTAATAATGAGGGCCACGAAAAACGTGTACATTATATTTCTACGGAGTGATTTTACCCACAAAGAAAGTGGTACAATAAAGTTACAGGTTATCAAGGCCCAGAATGCCCACCAATATGGGCCGGTTGCGGCACCAAAAGAAAGATAGACATAATTTTCATAAGAAGTACCCGAGTACCAAGCTATAAAAAACTCTGTAATATAAGCTACCGATACAATCCCGCCGGTAAGCAAGATTACCTTGTTCATATATTCAATATGAAGCACGGTAATGTAATTTTCAAGATGAATTACCTTTCTCATAATAATCAATAGCGTTTGCACCATTGCAAAGCCAGAGAAAATAGCTCCCGCCACAAAGTAAGGAGGAAAAATGGTACTGTGCCATCCCGGAACTACCGAAGTAGCAAAGTCAAAAGATACAATAGTGTGTACCGAAAGTACCAATGGAGTAGCCAAACCGGCCAAAACTAATGATACCTCCTCAAAACGTTGCCAATCTTTTACTCTACCGCTCCATCCAAAACTTAGAATTCCGTATATTTTTCTTTGAAAAGGCGTTTTTGCCCTATCACGAATCATCGCAAAATCTGGCAATAATCCTGTCCACCAAAAAACCAGGGATACAGAAAGATAGGTTGATATCGCGAAAACATCCCATAACAGCGGGGAGTTGAAGTTAACCCATAAAGAACCAAATTGGTTAGGAATAGGTAACACCCAATAAGCCAACCATGGTCGTCCCATGTGGATAATAGGAAACAATCCGGCCTGGAATACTGCGAAAATAGTCATGGCTTCCGCAGAACGGTTAATCGCCATTCTCCATTTTTGGCGGAATAGCAATAATACTGCAGAAATAAGTGTACCGGCGTGACCTATACCTACCCACCATACAAAGTTGGTAATGTCCCAGGCCCAGCCAATGGTTTTATTTAATCCCCATACCCCTATTCCCGTAGAGACGGTGTATATAATACAGCCTAAACCCCATAAAAATGCTACTAGGGCGATAGAGAAAACGATCCACCAAGATTTGTTCGCCCTTCCTTCAACTGGAGCAGCAACATCATTGCTTACATCGTGATACGATTTATCTCCGATAACAAGAGGCTCTCTAATAGGCGCTTCGTAATGTGACGACATATTATTTATTTACTAATTAATTTTTAATTCTAAATTTTATGCTTCGGATGTGTTCTTGATCTTAACCTGGTACATCACGTTAGGATCTGTACCTAAGCTTTCCAACATGTGATACATTCTATCATCTTCCTTCAGCTTAACTATTTCAGCATCCTTGTTGTTAACATCACCAAATTTTATGGCTCCTTTATCACAAGCCGCGGAACAAGCTGTTTGGAACTCCCCGTCTTCTACCTCTCTACCCTCACGTTTGGCATCAAGAATAGTTTTCTGAGTCATTTGAATACACATAGAACATTTCTCCATAACCCCTCTTGATCGTACAGTTACATCTGGATTAAGTACCATTCTACCAAGATCATTGTTCATATGGTAATCGAACTCTTCATTTTGAGCATAGTTAAACCAGTTAAAGCGACGTACTTTATAAGGACAGTTGTTGGCACAATATCTTGTACCCACACAACGGTTATAAATCATTTGGTTTTGCCCCTGGCGCCCGTGTGAAGTTGCAGCAACAGGACACACAGTCTCACAAGGAGCGTGGTTACAATGCTGGCACATTACAGGTTGAAAAGCCACCTGTGGGTTATAATCAGCAGGTTCTTCAATGGTATTATAAGTCTGAAATGCTGGTAAATTTTCAAGTTTTTCCTGTTCCTCTTCAAACGTCTCCCCAGCTGAATAATATCTATCTATACGAATCCAGTGCATATCCCTAAACTTCCTTACTTCTTCTTTCCCTACAACAGGTACATTATTTTCAGAATGACAAGCAATTACACAAGCACCACAACCGGTACAGGCATTTAAATCTATAGAAAGGTTAAAATGGTGGCCAATATCACGATCAAAAGCATTCCAAATATCAGCTTTATCACTGGTTACCGGAACTTCTTCGTGATTATAACTCACCTGCGGCATAACATTCCATTGCTCTTTCGGCTCGTTTCTATATTCATCTAGAGTAGTCTCTTTAATAATATCGTCACGTCCAGCCATCGTGCTCTGAAGCTGCATAGAAGCAAACTCGTGAGATCCCGAAGCTTTCTCTAATGTTACGTTCTGGAAGGTTTTAAAATCTTTATATAAAGGGTAAGCATTTACACCAACTCTCATCTCTTCCTGAATCGCCTCTTTTTTGCCATACCCCAATGCTAATCCAATAGAACCAGCTGCCTGCCCGGGCTGTATAATGACTGGAACATTCTTTACGGTAACCTCGTCTAATTTAATATTTACATAATTTCCGTTAAGCGCTCCATTAGAAACCGTATAATTCTCTAGTTCTAATTTTTCGGCATCCGCTCTACTCATGGTAACATAGTTATCCCACGTAGTTCGGGTTATAGGATCTGGCATTTCCTGCAACCACGGATTATTAAATTGTTGCCCATCTCCCATAGAAACTTTGGTGTAAAGCATCAATTCCATATTTCCACCTTCTGCATCTTTTGTAAGGTTTTGTTTTGCGGAACTAGCATTTAAAGAACCTGTATTCGCGCTGGCACCGGCATCGGAAACAGGGCTTGTAGATTCAAAAACCCCATCGTGTAAAGCCTTAGACCAACCTTTTCCAAGTTGTCCAGACCAGGTATCTTTTAAATAATCGCTGTAAGAAGTATTATTCCCAGACCACTTCAACAAGCAATCCTGAACCTGTCTGGTATCAAAAAGCGGACGAATTGTAGGTTGCATTAAACTGAATTTACCTGGTGTAAATTGCACATCTCCCCAACTTTCTAAATAATGTGGAACCGCGGCTACGTATTTACAAAGCTTCGCCGTTTCATCATGTTTCAATGCAAAGGATAAACTTAAGTCAACATTTTTTAGACCTTCAATAAAGTCTGAAGCATTTGGCAAGCTATAAGCAGGATTCACCCCGGCTATTAGCACCGCGCCTATACTTCCCGAATTCATATCTTTTACGAGTTGCTGAACTTCCTTAGCATTTCCCTGCCTGATTAATCTTGGCGTATCGCTATTGATAATGCTACTCCCAAGCGCTTCATTTATTTCTAAGGCAAGAAGTTGCGCATCGGCCTCAGGAATCCCCGTCACCAAAATACCTTTACTTCCAGCTTTTCTTAATTGACTAGCAGCTTTCACCACAGCATCGTCAATTTTTCCGGGTAAATCGCTGGTAGAGCTACGCCCTACAAGATAACCATGCAAGGCTACTAATATTTTCTTTTGATCTGAAGGCTTTGCAAGCACACGTTTGTCTGCTTTCGCCCCGGTTATCGTTAAATTAGATTCAAATTGCACGTGCCTGGATATTTTACCATTTTTTGGAATTCTACTTTGCGCGTAGCCAATATCGTGACCACCTCCCTGCCAATCGGCAAGGAAATCGGCTCCAATTCCAACTATAGTTTCAGCTTTGGCGAAATCGTAATCTGGTAAAGCTCTCTTTCCATATTTAGATTCAAAAGCATCCAAAGCGGGATCTTCTGATATCGTATCGTAAACTACATGACGTACATTACCCAGTTTATTAGAGAACTCATTGATGATCTTCGAGGTAGAAGGGCTAGCGAAAGTTTGTGTTAACAACACAACTTCTCCATTCACATTATCAAGCTGGCCTCCAACTTCTTTATCAAATTCTTCCCAGGAAACATTCTTACCTTCAATCATTGGGCGTTTCACCCTATCAACATCGTACATAGACAGGACCGAAGCATTCACTCTAGCACCTCCGGCAGCTTTTACCTCTGCCAATTTATTGTTTTCAATCTTAATAGGTCTTCCTTCCCGTGTTTTCACCAGGACACTGGCAAAATCAAAACCATCGGCAATGGTAGATGCATAATAATTAGCCACTCCAGGAACAATCCGTTCTGGTTGCACTACGTAAGGAATAGACTTCATTACAGGACCTTCACAGGCAGCTAATGAAGCTGCTGCTGTACTAAACCCAACATATTTTAAGAAATCCCTACGTGAGGTTTTTGAACTTTCAAGGGAATCTTTATCCCCTAAAAATTCATCAACCGGAATTTCTTCAGCAAATTCTTTCTGTTCGAGCGTCTCAACAACAGAGCTTTCATCCTTTAGCTCTTCAACACTTTTCCAGTATTTTTTGTTTGATGACATATATATCTAAATATTAACTTCTTAATTAACCCCGATCATCCGGGAACAAAATTTTAATAATGACATTTACCACATTCAATGCCGCCCATTTGAGCTACTGTAAGCTCTTCTACGCCATATTTTTTGGATAATTCTTCGTGAATTTTTTCGTAATACTCATTTCCTTCCATTTTTACTTTGGTCTCCCGGTGACAATTAATACACCAGCCCATAGTTAAAGGAGCATCCTGATANACAATCTCCATCTCCTCAATAGGGCCGTGACAAGTTTGACATTGCACCCCTCCTACTTCTACGTGTTGTGAGTGGTTAAAATAAGCGAAATCTGGAAGGTTGTGGATACGCACCCATTTTACAGGTTTTTCTTCCCCTGTATAACCTTGTTCTGAAGGCTCCCATCCCACGGCGTCGTATAACTTAGCAATCTCCCCATCATAAAATTCTTTTGAATATTCTTCCGTAGCGGTTTCTGGTGCTACTTCAGATATCGACTGATGACAATTCATACAAACATTTAACGAAGGTATTCCAGAGTGCTTGGAAGTTCTAGCAGAAGAGTGACAGTATTTACAATCTATTTGATTATCCCCGGCGTGAATTCTATGCGAATAATGGATAGGCTGAATTGGTTGATAACCTTGATCTACCCCAACCTGCATAAGAAAACCATACGCAAAATAACCTACGGCGAGCAGCACAACTACCGAACTTGCCAACAAGAGAAATTGGTTCTCCACAAAAGATTTCCAAATTGGTTTTCTTTTTGGTTTTTCAGGAATAGTAACCCCGCTTGCTTCAGCAAAGTTTCTCAAAGTTTTATTCACGAGGAACAATACAGCAAGCAACATCACTAAAACAAAAACCAGGATTCCGAGAATCACATTTAACGAGATTCCATCCCCTCCAGACGAAGAAGAACCAGCTTCACCACCACCAGCAGCTTGCGCTGTTTTTGGTTCTGGTTTCGGCTGCTCCACATAAGCAAGGATATCATTAATATCTGAATCAGATAATCCAGGAAATGGCGGCATAGCCGTTTTATTGTACTCCTCATATATCGCAACAGCATCGGGATCACCAGCAGCAATCATTTCTTGACTGTTCTTTATCCAGGAATGAATCCACTCCATATCATATTTATCGGTCACCCCGTGAAGAGCAGGCCCAATAGATTCTGAATATGGTTTGTGACATGCTGCACATTGCGAGTTAAAAATAGACTTGCCGTTATCGACATTGCCTAACTCTGATGCTCCAGCATCATCGCCAGATCCTCCTGGATCGCCAGCCTGTTCTTGCTGATCACCATTAGCCTCCTGAGAGTTTTCTTCCTGAGAAAAAACCGACAGGCTAAATGAAAGAAAAAATGCTACACCTAAGAGCAATAGTTGCGAAGTTGAATGGCGGTATTTCACCTTTTTCATATTACAAGTTGAATTAACGTCTTAAATTTGGTACGACTCCTACAACCGGTAGGCTTAGTAAAATTAACAATTCGCACCTTTAAATTCGGCAACAAAAGTAATACTTAAAGTCGATTTTCGGAATGTTACAGAAGTGTTAATCGGTAATTTATACCAGTTCTAAATAATAAAATCATCCAATTTGAAGTTATTAAACTATACTTTTGCCATAAACAAATAATTATGAGAAAATTACACGGAAATAGATTGTTAATAGGTTGTTTTATAGCCAGTTTTTCCTTTTTTAATTTAACAGCCCAGGAAGCCCAGGTTAACATTAGCGAAAATGATAAAATCTCAAAACTTTTGAATCTAAAATCTGAGATGGTCAAAAACAATGAGATTGGAGACAGATTTAAAATCCAACTTTTCTACGGAAACAATGGGGAAGCTAACGAAGTAATTAAAGAATACCGAGACCTCTTTGAATATCCCTCGGTAATAGCTTATGAAGCTCCAAATTACAAGGTATGGGTAGGAAGCTTTAGAAATAGATTGGAAGCCGACAGGGCGCTTTTAAAAATTAAAGAGAACTTCCCTTCAGCCTTTATCCCAAAACCCATGCGAAAGTAAATCACCTCGGGGTAAGCCCAGGAAGCATTAGATTGAAAAATCAGAAACATTTCAATGCAAACGTGGGAGCTCCCGTCCCGATAACTATCGGGATCTAAGAACCTTGTAGATCTTGGAAAATTCAGAATTATACCTACAAGGCGCACAAGACCTTGCAGAAATTTAAAACAACAAGATAAAAAGGAACAAGTAAAGTATATTACTCAATTACCTAATTTGAAATCATAAAAAAAGCGGCTCAAAATTGAGCCGCTTTTTTTATATCTGGAAGCTTTTATTTAAGCTTCTTTTTCACTTCTACCTCGTGGAAAGATTCTATTACATCGCCTTCTTTAATGTCGTTGTAATTCTTAACCTGCATTCCGCAGTCATAGCCTTTAGCTACTTCTTTCACATCGTCTTTAAAGCGTTTTAGAGACGTTAATTGTCCGGTATAGATTACCACCCCATCTCTAATTAAACGCACTCCAGAGTTTCTGTAAATTTTACCGGAAGTTACCATACAACCTGCAATCGTTCCAATCTTAGAAATCTTAAAGGTTTCCCTAATTTCAGCTGTACCGTTAATTTCCTCCTTAAGCTCTGGGGAAAGCATACCCTCCATCGCGTCTTTAAGATCGTTTATGGCATCGTAGATAATGGAATACGTTCTAATATCAATTTCTTCCTTATCTGCCAGCTGTCTTGCATTACCTGCAGGACGCACATTAAATCCTATAATTACCGCATCTGAAGCTGAAGCAAGCAACACATCACTTTCGGTGATAGCACCTACTCCTTTATGAATGATATTCACTTGAATTTCTTCAGTAGATAATTTAAGGAAACTATCGGTAAGCGCTTCCACAGATCCATCTACATCCCCTTTCAGGATAATATTCAACTCTTTAAAGTCGCCAAGGGCAATTCTACGTCCAATCTCATCTAAGGTAATATGACGTTGTGTTCTAACACTCTGCTCACGTTGCAACTGAGTTCGCTTGGCAGCGATATCTTTTGCTTCGCGTTCATCTGTCATCACCTTAAACTTATCACCAGCCTGGGGCGCGCCATCAAGACCTAGTATAGAAACCGGAGTTGAAGGTCCTGCTTCTTTTATTTCGTGCCCTCTTTCGTCGTGCATAGCTTTTATTTTACCGCTATGTCGCCCTGCAAGAACATAATCTCCAATTTTAAGTGTACCGCTCTGCACAAGGATTGTAGCAATATAGCCACGTCCTTTATCCAAATAGGCTTCCACCACAGTACCGTTAGACAGTTTATTTGGATTAGCCTTAAGTTCAAGAATTTCTGACTCGAGCAATACCTTATCTAATAATTCTTTTACTCCAGCACCGGTTTTGGCTGAAATATCGTGAGACTGCACTTTACCACCCCAATCTTCTACAAGCAGGTTCATGGCAGCAAGCTTCTCTTTAATTTTTTCTGGATTCGCTGTAGGCAAATCAGATTTATTTATTGCAAATACAATAGGAACACCTGCAGCCTGGGCGTGAGAAATAGCCTCTTTAGTTTGCGGCATCACATCATCATCTGCAGCAATTACAATAATCGCAATATCGGTAACCTGGGCACCACGCGCACGCATAGCCGTAAAGGCCTCGTGACCGGGAGTATCCAGAAAGGACATTTTTTGTCCGCTTTTAAGTTTTACCGCATAAGCTCCAATATGCTGTGTAATCCCACCGCTCTCGCCGGCAATTACATTTTCCTGGCGAATATGATCCAGTAAAGAAGTCTTACCGTGGTCAACGTGCCCCATTACCGTAACAATAGGTGCTCTTTCTACAAGATCTTCAGTATTCTCAACTACTTCTTCTGCATTTTCTTCGAGATCTGCGGTTACGAATTCTACTTCATAACCAAATTCATCGGCAACAATGGTAAGGGTTTCAGCATCAAGACGCTGGTTCATAGTCACCATCATTCCAAGAGACATACAGGCAGAAATTACCTTTGTAACCGGCACATCCATCATGGTAGCAACCTCACTCACAGTTACAAATTCTGTAACTTTAAGGGTCTTACTATCGGTTTCCTGTTGTGCAATATCGTCTTCTGAACGTTGACGGTGTTGGTCCCTTTTATCTCTTCTATATTTAGCTCCTTTTTTTCCTTTACCAGATTTACCCTGAAGTTTTTCCAGCGTTTCGCGCACCTGCTTTTGAACGTCCTCTTCGCTAGGATCTTCTTTAGTAATTGGTTTTGCTCTTTTTCTGGACTTTTTACTACCTCCTTGATTAGAAGCTCCAGGCTTTACATCTTTGCTAATTCTGCGGCGACGTTTTTTACGCTTATCTTTCTTATCGTCTGAAGCTTTTTTATCCTCTTTTTTCTTTTCCGGTTTTTTAAATTGAGAAAGGTCAATTTTTTTTCCGGTAAAGTTAGGACCATTCAACTTGGTATAGTTGGTTTTATGGGTACTAGACTCTTCTTCTTTAGGCGTTTCGGCTTCTTTAGTTGCCTCATCTTCCTTAGAAGCTGCTTCTTCTTTTTTAGAAGAATCACTTTTGGGCTTTTCTTCCTTCTTAGAAGTAACTTCTTCTTCTTCAGGTTTTTTAGAGGGAGCTTTTTCTTTAGCTTTTGGCTTTTCAGCTTCCTGGGGCTGCTCAGGTTTTGCTGGTTCTGCTTTTTCTTCTTTTTTAGGCTGCTCGGCTTTTTTCTCTGGCTTTTCCAAATCTATCTTCCCGACTTTCTTAGGTCCGGCCAGCTTAGTTTTAGCAGAAGCTATCTCAATTTCCTTGCGGCGCTCCTCCTCTTTTTTATCTTCAGCTTTGCGCTTCTCTTCAAGCTCCCTTTCCCTTGCTAAACGCAACTCTTCCTTCTCCTTTCTTTTTTCTTTACCTACCTCCTTAGACTCGACTTTCTTAGACTTATCGGTCTCAAACTCATCAGACAATACCTGATAAGTTTCAGATGAGATTTTGGTAGTAGGACGTGCTTCTATCTCGTGACCCTTAGAATTTAAAAATTCTACAGCCCGGTCTAACGAAATATTGAATTCACGTAATACTTTGTTTAGTCGCATTGTTTTTGCTTCAGCCATAAATTGCCCTCTAAATTAACCTCTTTTAATAATTATTTATTCCAACGAGTATTTCTACTCATCAAATTCTTCTCTTAATACCTGCACCACTTCACGAATGGTTTCTTCCTCCAAATCGGTAAGTCTAAGCAGGTCTACCAAATCTTGTTCCAAAACACTTTTTGCCGTGTCCAGACCAACTCGGGAAAATTCTTTAATCACCCAATCTTCAATCTCATCTGAGAATTCCTTGAGCTCTACATCTTCTTCTACTCCTTCTCTAAACACATCTATCTCAAAACCAGTTAACTGCCCGGCCAATCTAATATTGTGCCCGCCACGTCCAATAGCTTTAGATACTTCTTCTGGCTTCAGCATAACCTCGGCCGTTTTATTTTCTTCGTCTAATTTAATAGATGTAATTTTTGCTGGACTCAATGCTCTGGTAATATACAATTGGTCATTTGTGGTGAAATTGATCACATCTATATTTTCATTCCCCAATTCACGTACAATACTATGAATACGAGAACCTTTCATCCCCACACAGGCACCAACAGGATCAATTCTATCATCGTAAGTATCTACTGCTACCTTTGCCTTTTCGCCAGGAACACGTACTACATTTTTAATAGTAATCAAACCATCAAAAACCTCTGGAATTTCCTGCTCGAATAATTTTTCCAGAAAAACCGGAGCCGTTCGGGATAAGATAATTGTAGGCTTATTTCCTTTAAGCTCTACACTTTCTATTATTCCTCTTACGTTATCTCCTTTTCTAAAGAAATCTGAAGGAATTTGCCGATCTTTTGGCAGCAAAATTTCGTTGCCTTCATCATCCAGTAAAATAATAGCCCGATGTCTTATATGATGCACCTCGGCAGTATAAATCTCTCCTTCAAGCTCTTTAAAGTGCTTAAAGATATTGGTATTATCGTGTTCGTGGATTTTAGAAATAAGATTTTGTCTTAAAGCCAAAATTGCACGGCGTCCAAGATCTACAAGTTTTACCTCTTCAGACACATCTTCGCCCACCTCAAAATCGGGCTCAATTTTTTGCGCTTCGGTAAGGGAAATCTCCTGGTTAGGATCTTCAACCTCCCCATCTGCCACTACAATCCTGTTTCTCCAAATCTCAAGGTCGCCTTTATCTGGGTTTACAATAATATCAAAGTTATCATCTTCTCCATACTTTTTCTTTAAAGCACTCCTGAAAACTTCTTCCAGGATCGCCATAAGAGTTACACGATCTATCAGTTTGTCATCCTTAAATTCTGAAAATGACTCTATCAAGGCGATATTTTCCATATCTATTTGAGGTTAAAATGTTATCATAACTTTAGCATCCACAATTTCAGAATAAGGAAGAACGGCTTCTTTTTGCACAGTTCTTTTTCCTTTCCCAACGGGTTTTGGCTCCCTGGCTTTCCAATTAAGCTTTATCCCGTCTTGATTTGCTTCAGTTAAAGTTGCTTCAATTTTTTCGTTGTTGGTAATCACCTGTAGTTTTCTCCCCAGGTTTTTCCTGTACTGTCTTTCTAAGTGCAAAGGTTCAGAAACTCCTGCCGAGCTCACTTCCAAAGAAAAATCTTCTTCTTCCCTATCCAGATTGTGTTCTACTTTACGGCTTACCGCAATACAATCGTTAACAGAAACACCCTTATCCCCGTCTATCACCACCGAAATTTTATTGTCTTTGGTGATATTCAGGTCTACTAAAAATAATGAATTATTTTCCTGGAAAGCTTCCTTTAGCAAATTTTCTACCTTATCCTGCAACATAGCTATAAAAAGAGGGGACTTTTGTCCCCTCGCTGTACTTTTTTAAGTTTCAACGCCGCAAATATAATAATAATTTCAGAGAAAGAAAACCAGAGTCCAAATGAAATTTTATACCTAACTTTAATAAATCTATCATTCTTAAACTTTTAGAGCTACTTTATGAAAAAAATACTTGTTCCCACAGACTTCTCCGATACCGCCGAACATGCTTTAAAAGTAGCCGCAAACCTGGCTAGAAAGTTCAATAGTGAAATTTACCTTTTGCATATGCTGGAATTACCCTTACAGTTAATAGACCCGGTAAGCGGCAGCAACGATCAAAATCTGCCCGAATCTATTTTTTTTATGAAGCTTGCACATCAGCGGTTTGGAAACCTTATGAAAGAACCATTTCTAAAAGATATTAAAATTCATGAAACTGTATTATTTCATCAGGCTTTTGAGGGGATTATAGAAGTAAGCGAGCAATATGATTGTGATATTATAATTATGGGTTCGCACGGCGCTAGTGGATTTAAAGAAATGTTTATTGGCAGCAATACCGAGAAAGTGGTAAGATCTGCCAAAATACCGGTATTGGTCATAAAAGGGAAACAGGAAGATTTTGATATCGAGAATTTTATTTTTGCTACAGATGGCGAAGAAGCCTATAAGCATACCTTAGAGATAGCCTATGATTTTTCTAAAATGATAGCTGCTAAATTTCATTTGTTATTTATTAATACGCCCAATAAATTCCTTACCAGCGATGAAGTGAGAAAACGTATGGATAATTTTATAGCTAACACCAAGGTTGAAGATTATGATCTTCATATTTGCAACGATACTAACATAGAGCGGGGAATTCTAAATTTTGCCAGCAAAAAAGACCGAAGTTTAATAGGCATAAGTACCCACGGCCGCAAAGGTTTAGCTCATTTTTTTAACGGCAGCATTAGCGAAGACCTGGTTCACCACGCTCAAATGCCTTTGGTCACCTTTAAAATTTAAAGAAAAGATTTTAAAGCACCGTTTCTAACCATTTTCCAAAGGTAATTCCAAAAAGATTTAGTTTTTGTCCTGGTAGCAGTGATATCTTTCTGAGTCCTTTCTTCTGAAGTGGCGTCGTTACTAATAATGAGATTAGCCAGGGCAGAAAGAAAATTATTTTTACTTTCCCCATCTTCTTTTAGTACTTCCACCTTAAAATCATTATAAACCAATTTCATTTGCCCAGAAGCTTTATTTCTATTTCCACTATAATCAAACTGCATATCCCGAATTCCCCCCTGAGCTTTAACGTTTAAAGCAGGCTTTAAGAACTGATTTATACCCTCTCCGGAAATATTATCCAAATCGCCAGAAATTCTAAAAACATCCATTTTGTTAGAGATATCAAAATTCCAATTGACTTTTAAATTTGCTTCACCCATAAAAAGGGTTTCCACTTCAATATTGGTTGTTGGGAAATCGGGAGTATTCATCCCCATATTAGTAAGATTATAAATGCTGGCGTTTAGTTCTGTGAAATTCACCATGCCGGGTTTTCTATCTGCTTTTACACGTTCTTCATACTTAATTTCGGTATTGCTCAGCTTTACAGTATCCAATTTCAATTTTATCGGTAAATCCCTTATCGTTTTGCTGTACATTGCTTTGTGCCGGGGATCATCTTTTACTTGCTTATCCCGGTAAAGCTCTAAGTCCATTTGCTTTATTTGCACCATAGGACTTTGCAGCATTAAGGAATCGTTTTCCATGCCCCAATTCCAGGAATTTAGTTTTAACCCGGCTATTTGCAGTTCAAATCTATCTTTTTCATAAGGGATATGTCTTTGGAATTCCTCTTTATCATAAAGCGGCCGCATTTCTATGTTTTTTATATCTAAAAAGGAATCATTCAAGCTAATTTCATCTACCGTTAAATCGTGCTGTTCATTAATGTTGAAAAAAAAGGAATCTGCTTTAACCTGATAACTTTCATACTTAAACGGCAAACCAGAAGCCAGGGAATTTCTATTTACCTCAGTCTTTTTTAGCTGTATTTTAGGAAAGCGCACAAAAAGTGTATTTTTAACCGAATCGCTTTTGGTTAATCTCAAACTGGCGTTGGAAACTTCAATAGTTTTTGCTAAAAAACCGATTTTCCTTTCAGCATCTTTTTTGCTCGTGTCGGCTTTCTTTTTCCGTCCGGTATAAATAACCACAGTAGGTTCCTCAAGTTTAATTGAAGAAACTTCTATTTTTTTGTGAATTAGATACTCATAAATACTTATTCCACTAACATTGAGGTCTTTTGCCGATACTTTTTTATCGTCTGTCTTAAAGCTGAAATTTGAAATAGAAGCACTTCTACCCAACAGACTAACATTTAATTCATCATAACTAAGCTCCTGGGTAGTAATATTCTTTTGTAGTGCGGTTTTTAATTTATGTTCTATCAATTTATTGAGTCCAATAACAACTCCAACCAATACCAGCAAGACTAAGCCTGCAATTAAGAATATTTTCGATTTTTTACTCAAAATATTATTTTTTTCAGATTTAAATTTACAATTCTAAAACATGCAGTCTCTTCATTTATGAGTTTTTAACTTAAAACAGGCAATCCAGGTTTACCTCTGCGTTAAATTTTAGTCAAACTCTATAAGTAACGCGCTTTCAATGGTTTTTGATTGTATCTTTGCGCAGACAACCAGCTAACAATAATATGATTTTAAAACTAAGTATAAAAGTTCTTTTTGTAGCGATAGAAATATCTCTCGCAGTTTACAGTTTTGTACTTAGTGATAGTTTGTTGGTGAAATTTTTATTTTTTGCTACGACGGCGGTCATCATTGCTTTTTTCGTCACTAAAATTACCAACAAGTTACTGCCAGGAGATAAGGATTATATCTCTTTGGAAGAAGATGAAAAACAAGAATAGGCGTTTTCAAATTTTCAAGTTATTAATTTAAACTCGGTTTTAAATATCAATAAAAAACGAAGTTTTCCAGATATCTAAAAAACCATCTTATATAATTCTTAAACACTGTTGTCCGGTAAAGAATCAAGAACAAAGACTTGATTGTAACTAACTGATAAACAGTATTAATTATTTTTTTATATTTTGAAAAACCCATGTTTTTCAAAATAAATAAATAGCAAGCCCTAAAATGTAAAAAAAGCGTGAAACGTCTTCAAAATCGAGGCAAATTAAGTTCGTAAAAGTTTTTATCGGACAACAATGATTTTAAATAATGTTTTATCGAGACCTATTTGCTATCATTTCTGCAATCAAACCAAGAATATTTTTTAAGTCACCTATAGTTATTCCATCATCCCGGAAATTAACCTTAAAACTCCATAAATTATAATTACAAGAAAATAGTGTGTGGAAGCCTAAGTTTTTTATTCTTTAATTGTTCTTCTGGAGAGGATTCTTGGTATTGAAAATCAAACTAAAATTTCAGGTTCCTGGTTGGTAGTTAAAGTTATCTCCATGGAAATAAACTACCAAAAAAGGCCATCAAGGGAAATGAATCCCAGATGACCTTTGCATTAAAATTTGCACTTACCAAAATTGTGAGTCAAAAGAGCATAACCCAATCGATTACAAAATATCGACACTCGGATCTATTACCCCGTTCACAATATGGATCACCCCATTAGAAGCCTCTATATCCGACTTGATAATTTTCGAACCACTAATAGACACATTACCGTAACTGTCTTCCGAAACGGTAATTTGCTTCTCATCAGGTGTCGTTATCAATTGATCGTCTTCAAAAGCGGACAACATTTGTTCTGTGGGCATAACATGATGCCTAACAAATGCCATCAGTTCCGTTTTATTTTTTGGATTGGTCAACTCCGTAAATCTTCCGATGCTCATGTCGTTGAATGCGTCATTTGTAGGTACAAGGAGGGTGTGTCCGTCCGTCATCCTCATAGATTCCGACAAACCAGAGAGAACGACAAGATTCGCAAAAGTAGAGAGGTCTTTGTCCATTGTTAACAGTTGAAATGTAGTGTAGTCCTTAGGGCTTTCAACATTGTTCAGTATAGCATCGTTGGGTGACTGTGCGGAGGCGGTAAAGTTGAAAAAAACCAGCGCTATCGCCAGTGCAAAAAATTGAGTAATTCCCATCTTCATAATATTAAAATTTTAAAGGTTTATAAAATAATTTTACTGCTCTGTTTTAATTAAGACTAAAATAATATATTAATCTCAAATAATAGAGTTATTTTTGCTTATTTTATAATTTAACTTTATTTTATATTTAATATTTATAATTTTAAGAGTTAAAAAGTTCCGTTACACATAATTTATTCATAGTAAATTGGTGCGGCTCTAAGTATTCGTTAAAGGATCTAATATAGATTCCTTGATAAAGAATTTATTGATCCTGTAAAAAAACTCATCAAAACAGGCTTGAACGTGCTTTTTGCTTATATGGGAGGAGGGGGAATATTATCAACCATGCCTTGATCTGTCCTATTATAATATACAATATCCAGTTTTTTTTAAATTTCCACCCTTGTTGCTGGCAGTTGTTCTATATCCTAGTTCTTGGCAATTGGGATAACCTTGCCAGCCCGAATATTCTTGATTTATCTACTCAACCTGTACCGCATTAAATTTTGTNAGTTCCCACCACCAACATATACAACAAAACTAATTTTCTCGGTATAAGGGTTTTCCCGTATATCAATTGTAATCTTTTTCTTACCATCACTTTTTGTAAAACCTAAAAATTACTAAAAACATTCTTTAGTCGTTAAATATTTGCTAATCACGTACTTAATTACAAATTTTTTAACAGAGATAAAAGATACTAAGTGTAATTTAGCCCACACTAACACCTATAATAACCAATTATGAATAACACTGAATTTTGTCCTCCAACATTAATAAACGAAATCAAAAATTTGATTTCTTATAGTATTATAAATTTTAACGGTGATGAAAAATCTGATTTTTCTATTTTGCATCGCGCAATAGTCAAGAAGTATTTTGATGCAAAGAATGTAAAAATAAATTATAAAGAACAAACCGTAGAACTCAGCATTCCGGTAGGTAAGCGAAAATATACAGGACTTACTTTTGAATGTCAGGATCTTGAACGGTTTCTAAAGGCGTGTTTAAAGAAAGATGAAAAAAGCATGGATTTTTACCATGACGTACTTTCTCATTACAACACTTATCACGCTGCATAAATTATGGACGAGTCCTTGCAGGTGAGAGCTGGTGCAGCTCTAAAGTTTAAAAACCTGGGGTACTAAAATACTTTTATTATAATTACACCATACGCCCTACCGTATGGTTTTCTTATTTTACGGTATTTGGTAATATGAAATTATGTTTTCGAACTAGTTCTTTAGCTTAAATTGGTTAATTTTGAACTTTAATAAGAGTTTGTAAACAATGCAAATTATTTTTTAGCGTTACAGATGGGTATGAGCAACAAACAGCAAAAGACACAAAATAAGACGTATTTTATTTTTGAAAAAAAGAATTATAAATTTATGTTTATAGGTTTGGCCGTAATAGCCCTGGGATTTATCCTTATGGCAGGCGGCGGGAGTGACGACCCTACTACTTTTAATCCCGAAATCTACAACTTTCAACGCATACGATTGGCTCCAACTCTTGTCTTACTTGGTTTTGCTATAGAAGTTTATGCTATTTTATTAAATCCTAAAAAATAGATCAACTTGAACGAATTTGATGCCGCCATTCTGGGAATTATCCAGGGGCTTACCGAATTTTTACCTGTTTCTTCCAGCGGTCACCTTGAACTTGGTAAAGCAATTTTGGGTGCCAATAGCCTACCTAAAGAATCCTTACTTTTTACGGTCATACTCCATGCGGCTACTGCATTAAGCACGTTAGTGGTGTTTAGAAAAGATGTAGCTGAAATTTTTAAAGGCCTTTTTCAATTTAAATGGAATGATGAGTTTATATTTTCCATAAAAATTGTCATCTCCATGATCCCGGCTGCACTAATTGGCGTTTTTTTCGAGGACCAACTGGAAAGCCTTTTTGGAGGAAATATTATCTTTGTTGGCTTTATGCTCATCATTACCGCGCTTTTACTTTGGCTGGCAGATAAAGCCAAAAGCACGCAAAAACCTGTAACTTACCGCAATGCTTTTGTTATTGGCATTGCCCAGGCTATTGCCATTTTACCCGGAATTTCCCGAAGCGGTGCCACTATTTCTACCTCTGTCTTATTGGGGAACGATAAGGAAAAAGCAGCACGTTTTTCCTTCCTAATGGTGGTTCCTTTAATTTTTGGGAAAATCGCCAAAGATCTTTTAGACGGAAATTTAATGGAAAGTACCACCTCTTTTTCTGTGTTGCTTATTGGTTTTGTCGCTGCTTTTATAGCCGGGCTTGCCGCCTGTACCTGGATGATTTCCCTGGTAAAACAAAGCAAATTATCTTATTTTGCCATATACTGCCTCCTGGTGGGCTTGCTCTCCATAGGGATAGCCTATTTCAACTAATTATTTTAATTTAAACTTTATGGCCACAGCAACTCTTAGTGCCGAAGAATTTAAAGCCGGAAAAATCCTGGTTTTCGACAAGCCACTGCATTGGACTTCTTTTCAATTAGTAAATAAAGTACGCTGGTTAATAAGAAAGAGCTGCGAAATAAAAAAGATTAAAGTGGGGCATGCCGGCACCTTAGATCCTCTAGCTACAGGAGTTTTGGTTATTTGCACTGGGAAATTCACTAAAAAAATATCCGAGCTTCAGGGAACAGAAAAGGAATATACGGGCACTTTTACCCTGGGAGCAACTACGCCATCTTACGATATGGAAACCGAAGTAAATAAAACTTTCTCTATAGATCATATTTCTGAAGAAGACCTGGAAGAAACAGCGGTAAAGTTTACCGGGGAAATTGACCAAACTCCTCCAGTCTTTTCCGCCTTAAAAAAAGAAGGAAAACGTTTGTATGAATACGCCAGAAAAGGAGAGGAAGTTAAAGTGGCAAGTCGCAAGGTGACCATTAAAGAATTTGAAATCACGGCCGTTAGATTTCCCGAGGTAGATTTTAGAATTATTTGTAGCAAAGGCACTTATATAAGAAGCATAGCTAACGATTTTGGAATTGGTCTTGGCTCTGGTGCTTATCTTTCGGCATTGAAAAGAACCCGCGTGGGAGATTTTTCTATCGAGGAAGCTTTAAGCCTTTCATCTTTTGAAAAATCATTACCTTCATCTTAAACTATAGTATCCATAAACTGTCAAGATGTGGACGTTTATTGGAATCTAAAACATTTTCGAAATAAACTACTTCGGTTCAGACCCACGAAGAATTAAGTTGAAAAAATAAAAATATTTCGACGCAAGTGTCGGAACTCCCGATAATTCCCGATAGCTATCGGGACGGGATCAAATCTCACTTAGTGAGTAACAAGCATTTTTTGTCTATGGATTTCTTCGAAAAACATAAAGCCCTCATCATAACTATACTGTTTTGTTCGGTGTTAGTTCTGGGTTTATTTAATTTCGGCCTTTCCAAAAAACGGCAACAGCAACAGGAAATGCTGGTAGATTTAGAAAATTTTACACGGGAAGAAAGAGCGGAAGAACCTCCACAAGACAAAGCTGAAGAAGAGAAAAAAATAGCTGATAATAATCAGCAAACCCATCGTGCTTTTAATGAAAACCAGGAAGCTCGCAAAGATAATTTCAATAAGCAATTAGATAAGGTTCTGGATCCTAAAAGCGCAAAGCAAGAAAAAGCATCGGCAAATAATGCCAAAAACATTAATTCTGGCGATTATAAGATGGGAAGAGAAAGTGAGCAATCTAAAGAAAAATCTCAAGGTAACGACCAAACCAGAGCAGTCTCTAACCAATCTGGCAGTTTAAGAAATAGTTCTATTTCTTTTTCCCTTAGAGGCAGAAAAGCTATTGCTATCCCCAATCCTATTTATACCTGTGATACTCCAGGGAAAATCGTAGTCAATATTACGGTAAATTCCCGGGGCAGGGTAAAAAGTACCGGAATTAATAAAGCGAGTTCAAATTCAGATAACGAATGTCTCACCAAAAAAGCGATGGAATATGCAGCAAATGCCGTATTTTCCTCCTTATCGGGACGAAATGACCAACCCGGAACGATTACTTATAATTTTAAACCTTAGCAATAATGACAAAAGAACGTTGTGGCTGGTGCAAAGACGACGCACTTTACGAAGCTTATCACGATCGGGAATGGGGCGTACCGGTTTATGATGATGCTACCATTTTTGAATTTCTTATTTTGGAAACCTTTCAAGCCGGCTTAAGCTGGATTACTATTTTACGAAAGCGTGAAAACTTCAGAATAGCTTTTGATGATTTTGATTATAAGAAGATTGCCACTTATTCTGAAGAAAAGATTCAGGAGTTATTGAAAAATTCAGGCATAATAAGAAATAAATTAAAAATACGGGCCACAATTTCCAATGCAAAAGCTTTTATGGAGATTCAGAAGGAATTTGGAAGTTTCAATAAGTATATTTGGGGATTCGTAAAGCATAAGCCTATACAGCATAAAGTGAAAGATTACACAAAACAGCCCGCTATTACTAAAATAAGTGAACTGTTGAGTAAAGATTTAAAAAAACGCGGATTCAAATTTGTGGGACCTACAGTGGTTTATGCACACATGCAGGCTACTGGAATGGTTAATGATCATGAGATTTCTTGTTTTAGACACGAAGAAGTAAAAGAAATGGCAGAATAATTCCACGTAGCCTGGAAATGAAAAGACGATTTTTATAGAGTAGCTTTAATTAGTTATCTTTTCAATATTCCATATTCTTTCCAGTTTTTTCCTTAATATTTGATTTTAATTTGAAATATCAAATATTGTTTTCCGGTAAAGTTTTTTTGACTTGATGGAATATGAATGATGAAGGGCAATTCGAATGTTTTTCATTATTCATATCTTGCTTTGGAAAAAATGACCGTATAATTTTAAAATTTTTTAAGAAATACTGATATTCAATAAGATGAATTTGGTCTTTTTTCTTTATTCTTGGAGGAGGGCTCGGGGGTCTTTAATCTTTAACTGGACAATACTGAATATCAAACAATAAAAATTCTATTAAACAGCTTGAAATTCGTTTCTTAAAATAAAAACATCATCTTGCTTTACCCAATTTAGAAATAACTATGAATAGCTTATTTTCAAAAAGTCACTTATTTCTCTTCCTTTTTTTAGTCTTGTTTTTGAATCAAAATTTAAAAGCACAGGAAAATGTTGAGCTTTTAATCGAACCAGAATTTTCTATAGATTTAGATACCGGAACGCGATGGTCCCACAGCTTCGGAATTGCCAGTCGGGATATTATTTATGAAGATGACAATTTCCATTTTAACGCTCAGCATATAGAACTTTCCCATTTTACAGGCTATAAAGTGGGAGATGCAAACAAAGTTAGCTTGGGAGTGAGATATAGATTTAAAGAAATTTTTCACGACTCGAAAACAGATGAGCTAAGAATTGTAGAGCAGTTTGGACACGCTGTAAAACACCAGGACTTAAAAATAGGACATCGATTTAGAATTGAACAACGCATTACCGAACTCACCAGAAATAGGACACGCTACCGATTTTCCTTAGAATTTCCCCTAAAAAAAATGGAGCAACCTCAAAAAACCTTTTTTCTAAAAACCTCAACCGAGGCGCTCTGGATGATAGGTAAAAAGATACATACTGTATATGAACAAAGACTTTCCGTTTCTATAGGTAAAGAAATAGGTGTAAATACAGCATTGGATTTTGGCTTACAATACCGACTTTCTGATTACACGCACCATCCCGAGCACAGAATCTTCCTTATGACCGGACTTAATTTAACGATTTAAAAGAACAATCGGAAATTGAACCTTCCCGCTATTAAAAAAGAAAGTTTTAAGCTTAAGATTTATTGTCTAAAAATTCTAAAAATGTTTCCCTGGGGATTTCCGCTGCGCCCAAACTCTCTAAATGCGGTGTATAAACCTGGCAATCTATAAGTTTCACCCTTTCTTCCTGAAGTCTTTTTACCAACGTAATAAAACCAACTTTAGAGGCATTGCTTACCCGGGCGAACATACTTTCTCCACAGAACACCTTTTTATCCTTAAGGTAAACCCCATAGAGACCACCTACCAACTCCCCATTTTGCCATACTTCTACAGATTGGGCCAAATTTAAATGATGTAATACTGTGTAAAATTTTATCATCTCTGGGGTGATCCAGGTATCCTGTTGTCCTTCTCTTTTTATCTCGGCGCAAGCTTCCATAACTGCTGTAAAATCTTCGTTAAAAGTCACTTTAAAAGACTCCTTTTTCAGTAATTGCCTCATACTTTTTGAGACTTTCAAATTTTCAGGAAAAAGCACCATTCTGGGATCTGGACTCCACCAAAGCACAGGTTGCGAAGCATCATACCAGGGAAAGATTCCGTGGTTATACGCATATATTAACCTTTCTACACTAAGCTCCCCACCAATAGCCAGGAGCCCATCCTCATTGGCTTCGGTTATAGGTGGAAATTTTTCATTGTATTTTAATAAATGCAAGTTTCTCTATTTTTTGTCCTCATATAATTTACAAAAAGAAAAAGCTTAGCCCTCTTAAGAGATTGCTAAGCTTTTTATAATATCTCCTGAAGTATATTCCAGGAATATTTTCAACTTTAATCAAGAATCTCGGGGCATAAAACCCTCGATGAGAAACCTAAAAAGGAAGATCGTCGTGATCTTCTTCATTTAGATCGTTGGCCGGTTCAAAATTATCTGGTGGNGGTACATTTTGCCCCCCAGACTGTTCTGCCTGTAAATTTTCAATTCGCCATCCCTGAATAGAGTTAAAGTATTTTGTCTCCCCCTGGGGGCTTACCCATTCCCTACCTCTAAGGTTTATCCCGATTTTTACCGGTTGCCCTACCTGATAGCTATTTAGCAAGTCGGTTTTATCCTGAACAAATTCCACCATTATATGCTGCGGATATTGTTCTTCTGTAGTTACCACTACTTCTCTTTTTCTAAATCCGTTGTTTCCAAAAGTTTTAGTTTCTCCAATTAGTTTAATCTTCCCTTGTACTTCCATTTTCTCTGTATTTATGCTAATAATAATTTCCAGGCCGCATCAGTATTATTTTCTTCCAAAAATAATTGTGCCCGGCTATGAATTTCTTTTATGTTCTTCGTATTAATCAGTTCAGCTAAATCTTTATTTTTAGCTATAAATGCTGAAATCTCTTCTTTTACCGGCAATATTTCCACGTTTCCCAGTTTCCCGAGATCGTTACCAGTTAAAACTTTACTTTCCCTTATTTCTAACGGAATGGCATCTATTCCCATACCCAGCGTAGAAAGTGGTTTTTTAACTTCGAACATTCCCAGTTTGGCCCTTGTGTACCAGTTGCCCCCCATTCTGGCTACCTGGTCTATTTTATGCTGATCTATAGTTCCATTTTCATCCAAAATCTCTTTCTGAATATGCATTTTAAGCACCTCACAAATCACCAGATTCCCTGCGCCTCCTTCCTGCCCGGTTTCCACTACCTGTTTTACCTTACATTCCAACTGCACCGGAGATTCGGCTACACGAAAAGGTTTAACAATATCTGATTTCAGCATAGTAAAACCAGCTTTTTCAAATTCGTTAACCCCTTCGGCATATTCGCTACTGGACAGCGACATTTGTTGCACAATACTGTAATTTACAATATTAATCACCACCTCATCTACTGCTTTTACATTATTATAAGTATGTTTTACCGTATTATCCCGTCCTCTTCTGGCAGGAGAAAAAATTAAGGTTGGCGGATTAGCCCCAAAAACATTAAAAAAACTAAAAGGGGATAAGTTAGGTCTTCCTTCAGCATCTACAGTACTGGCAAAAGCGATAGGTCTTGGCCCTATAGCCCCAAGCAAATATTGATGAAGTTTACCCGTCTCCACTTCTTTTGGGTCTATTGTTAACATACTTAATTTTTCGCAAAGATAACGAAACATCTAAGGAATGAAAAGCACAGCGATACAATAAAATTCGTTTAAAAACGCTTATCTTTAAATCTTAGAAAGCTCTTTTCGCCTTTATGAATTTCACAGACGAACGCAATTTTAATCGCTGGTTTATCATTATTTCCTGCCTGCTGGTGGTAGGTCTGGTTTTATGGAATACCAGTATTTTCTTTCAGCGCTTAAAACAAAACGAAAGAAATAAAATGAATATCTGGGCAAAGGCCCAGGAGGCCTTAGACCGGGCGCCAGAAGATGCCGATTTAGATCTTATTCTGGAAATATTAAACAACAATACCAGCATCCCTATAATTCATACTAATGCCCAGGGTCAAATAGATTACACCACCAATATAGATCCCGAAATATTAGACAACCCCAGAAAAGCGCAAAACCTACTTGCCGATTTAAAAGCCGAAAACGAGCCAATAACAATTAACCTTGGAAATGGACAAAAACAATATATTTACTACGGAAATTCTCCCGTGCTAAACAGTCTGAAATATTATCCTGTAGGGCTCGTTTTTATAGGCTTTCTATTTATAGGTGTGGTTTATTTCTTTTATACCACCACAAAAAACAGCGAGCAAAACAAACTCTGGGCAGGGATGGCAAAGGAAACCGCGCATCAAATAGGCACGCCTTTATCTTCTTTAATTGGCTGGACAGAGATCCTTAAACAGGAAAATGTTAATAGATCTTACATTTTGGAAATGGAGAAAGATATTGATCGCCTACAAACTATCACCGAGAGGTTCTCTAAAATTGGGGCCGCGCCTAATTTAGAAAAAACTGACATTGTTGAAGCCACCCAAAAAAGTTTCGATTATATCGAATCCCGAAGTTCTAGATTAATAAAATTCTCTATAGAAGCCCCAGAAAAAACAATGATTGTACTGCTGAATAACCAACTTTATAGCTGGACAATAGAAAACCTGGTAAAAAACGCCATAGATGCGATGCGGGGTAAAGGTAGCTTAAACATTAGGATAGAAGATGATGAAAAATGGGCCTATATTTTAATTAAGGACACGGGGAGAGGAATTGATAAAAGTAAATTTAAACGTATTTTTGAACCCGGGCACACCAGCAAAAGACGAGGTTGGGGCTTAGGGCTTTCTTTAGCAAAGAGAATCATTGAACAATATCATCACGGAAAAATTAAAGTAGAGCACAGCAAGATTAATGTAGGTTCCACCTTTAAAATCGCCTTGCGGAAAGTTTAAAATTCAGCGAGCCGTTTTCTAAGCTCGTCGGGGATATTGAAGGTCTCTTTTTTCTCAAAATCAAAACAAACCACTACATCTTTTCCCTCGGCACAAACCTCATTATTTTCGTTTATAATAAGGTGTTTTAATCCGAAACTGGAATTTTTAATAAAATCGAGTTTGGTTTTTACCAGGGCTTTTCCGGGATAGTACAGCGAATTCTTAAAATCGCAATGCGTAGAAACCAACATGGTGCCTTTATTTGTATCTTCATACAGTTTATAAATCCCAGAAGCTTCCCAAAAATTCACTCTCCCAGACTGCATATACCGCATAAAAGAGATATTATTCACATGCTGGTACATATCTAAATCACTCCAGTCTATTCTAAGTTCCACGGCTAATTTATAAACCTCCATTTTACAAATTCACGTGAATGGATTGCGCGAGTTCCTTAAACTCCTCCTCTTCCATTTTTACATTTTTGGAAAAGTCCATATCACTCATTTTGTTAAGAGGAATAAGATGAACATGTACATGAGGGACCTCCAGCCCTACTACCGCAATGCCAACTCTTTTGCAGGGTACTGCTTTTTCTAGGGCCAGCGCCACTTTGCGGGAAAACCGCATAAGCTCCTGGTACATTCCTTCCTCCAAATCAAAAATTTTATCTACTTCCTTCTTGGGAATGCATAGCGTATGTCCTTTTGCATTGGGGCTAATATCTAAAAAGGCTAAAAACTGACTATCTTCTGCTACTTTATAAGCGGGAACTTCCCCTTTCACAATCCTGGTAAATAAACTGTCCATAATATTATAAAAATTGGTTAGTATCTATAAAAGTAAAATCCTTTTCACACAAGCTTAGTTAAAAGAATGGGAAAAGGATTTTTAATATTGTTAAAACCTATATTTTATTCTCGCCAAATTTCCATCACCTCAAATTTCATAATACCGCTGGGCACTTTTATCTCGGCCATGTCTCCTACTTTTTTTCCAAGCAGTCCCTGCCCAATGGGAGAATCTACAGAGATTTTTCCGGTTTTGAGATCAGCTTCACTTTGGGCCACCAGTTTATATTTCATCTCTGTTCCGTTGGTTTGGTTTTTTATTCGCACATGGGAATGCACTAATACTTTATCGGTATCTAATTGAGATTCGTCAATAACCCTGGCATTAGCTACTACTTCTTCCATTTTAGAAATCTTCATCTCCAATAAACCTTGTGCCTCTTTTGCGGCATCATATTCAGCGTTTTCACTTAAATCTCCTTTGTCCCGGGCTTCGCCTATCGCCTCGGAAGCTCTTGGCCGTTCTACATCCCTAAGTTGATTTAATTCAGCTTTCAACTTTTTTAACCCTTCTGCAGTATAATAAGATACTTTACTCATAACTTCGTCATTTATATAAATACAAAAAATCCCATAGCACGACGGGATTTGTGTAACAAATATAATAAATTTAAACCTTGAAAACAACAATATTATTTAGCCCAAAAATTGCCGATCTCATGAAACATTCCGCTGTATTCCTTTTATTTCTAACAATTTTTAGCGCCTGCTCTACTAATGATGACAATAACATCAACAACCCCAATCTTATAAATTTAAATTTTAGGCTTCAGCTACATTTAGATTTCCCTCCAGAGAATGATTTACTATATCCGGGGAATAGTTATGTAACCTATAGCGAAGGCATAAAAGGAGTTGTGGTTTATAATGTGAACAACTCCCAATATACCGCTTTTGAACTAAGCGATCCCAACCACCCCCCAAATAATTGTTCTGCCATGATTGTTGAAGGCATCACCGCTACCTGCACCTGCGAAGATGCTAATTCTTATAATATCATTACTGGAGAGTTGCTGGAAGGTGAAGGAAAATACGCTATGAAACCATA
>JGI1221J13441_10000210_pt1 | contig 28199 bp, 21 predicted proteins | sample LakVidmifraction_4_FD_13441 | JGI IMG/M metagenome (IMG submission 13441) | reverse complement strand
GCCGAAGTCAATGGAAAATCATCATCAACATCAAGTTTGAAGATTTTAAAAATGAAAAATAGAATATCAAATCAGGTCAACGTTATTTAGGCATTGACATTTCACAACTCACAACTCACAACTCACAACTCAAAATGAGATTATTGCATTCAACAATTTTAGGAAGCGGACAGCCATTGATCATATTACATGGTTATTTTGGAATGAGTGACAATTGGAAATCTTTGGGGACCGAGTTTTCCAAAAATTTTGAAGTGCATTTAATTGACCAACGCAATCACGGACGAAGTTTTCATGCTGATGATTTCGACTATGAATTATTGGTGGAAGATTTATACAACTATATTCAGCATTATCATTTAGAATTTACAATATTGCTCGGACATTCCATGGGAGGAAAAGTAGCCATGCAATTTGCCGTTACGTATCCCGAATTGGTTGATAAATTAATTGTTGCAGATATTAGTCCGAGATTTTACACACCGCACCACGAGGATATTTTAGCAGCATTGAACGCGGTCAATTTCTCGCTTCACAACACGCGAAAAAAAGTAAAGGACGTTTTAAGAATATACATTAAAGAAGAAGATGTTTTGCAATTTTTACTCAAAAACGTCTATTGGAAATCAAAAAATGAATTGGCTTTTCGATTCAATTTGCATAGTTTAATGGAACATAACAGCGAAGTGGGAGAGGCATTGCCTTCTTTTACCCAGTTTAATGACGAAACCTTATTTTTAAAAGGCGAAAACTCAAATTATATTACAGAAGATGACAAACCATTAATTGAAACGCATTTCCCTAATTCGAAAATTGTGACTATTAAAAATGCCGGTCATTGGCTTCATGCCGAAAACCCAACTCAGTTTTATGAAGAGGTTATCAACTATTTAACCTAATTAGTATGTTGGCATAATTTTAGTTAATTTTATAAATTCACTTAAAATATAAATCCATGAACTTAATTTTAAAAATTCTATTAACAGCAGCAGCAGTATTGGTAATTGCCCATTTTTTGCCGGGTGTTTCAATTGAAAATTATACCAGCGCAATCATTGTAGCTATTGTTTTGGGCTTATTGAGAATTACCGTAAAACCAATTCTCGTTATATTAACACTGCCAGTTACCATCCTAACTTTGGGTTTGTTCTTGTTGGTTATCAACGCTTTAATTATTATGTTGGCCGATAATCTTATTGGCGGTTTTTATGTGTCGGGTTTTTGGATAGCCTTAATATTTAGTCTCATACTCTCCATATTTCAATCCTTTTTATATTCATTTTTAGAGGAATAGAAAGATAATAGTTGAATTTGAACGGGTTAATTATTTGTTAGATGCGTAAAAAACAGTACTTTTGCACCCAATTTTGAATGATTTAAGATAAAAACAGCATAAAATGAATATTACAAAAGAAAATATTGATGCGTTAAATGTAGTGGTGAAGGTTGAAATATCAGCCGCAGATTACCAAGAAAAAGTAGCGAAAATTTTACAGGATTACCGTAAAAAAGCTGACATTCCAGGATTTAGAAAAGGACAAGTGCCGATGGGAATGGTTAAAAAGCAATATGGAAAATCTATTATGATTGATGAGGTTAATAAACTGTTGCAAGAGGCTTTAAACAATTTTTTAGTTGAAGAGAAATTAGACATTCTTGGAAATCCATTGCCAAAAATGGAAGACGAATTTTCTTGGGAAGCTGAAGATTATACTTTTGAATTTGAATTGGGTCTTGCCCCGGAATTTGAGATAAACCTTGAAGCAAAAAATAAAATCACGCAATACAATATTGTTGCAGACAAGGAATTGTTAAAAAAAGAAGTTGAAAATATCAGAAAGCGGTTTGGGAAATTGATTCCTAAAGATACTGTTGAAGAAGGTGTGAATATTGCAGGAACTTTTGTGAATGAGGAAAGTGAACTTAACAAAAAATCGACCATCGATTTAGATTCCATTAAAGGAAAAGCAAATCAACAAAAATTTCTTGGAAAAAAAGTTGGTGATGTTATCGAATTAAACACAAAAGGTCTGTTTGATGACGATCATAAATTAATGGGCGCTTTGGGATTGAGTCACGACGAAATTCACGGTATGGAAATTCCGGTAACTTTTACCATTGAAGAAATTAATACAACTGAACTTGCTGAAATTAACCAGGAATTGTTTGATAAAATATTTGGTGCTGATGTTGTTAAATCTGAAGAAGAATTAAGAGCTAAAATTAAAGAAGACGCTGAAAAACAATTTCAAACACAAGCTGATCAGCAGTTATTGAATGCGGTAACTGAATATTTGGTGGAAAACACAAAGTTTGATTTGCCTGCTGAATTTCTAAAAAAATGGATGGTTGTTGCTGGTGAAAAACCAATGACTCCAGAAGATGCTGCTGAAGAATACGAAAAATCGGAAAAAGGTTTGCGTTATCAATTGATTGAAGGTAAAATTTTAACAGAAAACAAATTACAGGTTAGCATTGACGAATTGAAAGACTTTACCAAAGGTTTTGTAAAAACTCAAATGGCGCAATACGGACAATTAAATCCAGAAGAAAAAGAATTGGATGATATTGTTGAGCGTGTTTTAACCAATCAAGATGAAGCCAAACGTTTGCAAGATCAATTGGTAAGTCAAAAATTACTGAATTTCTATAAAGAAAAAATCACTTTTAAAATAAAAGATGTGAACTACGATGAGTTTGTAAAAGAAGTGTACAAATAAAAAGTTTCCATTTTCATATAATTAAAAAACGCCTTAAAGAATTTCTTTAAGGCGTTTTTTTATGTGGATTTTATACTTAGAACTTGATCAGGACTATTTCCGTTTTTGTCCGCGAGTTAGGGGTTTTTTGTATTTTTTTACAAGTTCCCTTCGGTAAGAACCGCCTAAATTTACTTTTTTATTTTTTTCGCTTTTCTCATGAAAAGCCGATTCTGTAACTTCAGTCTTTCTTTTCTTTGCCTTAGAAAGTTCTAGTTCAGATCTTGGAATTTCTTCATCAATCAACTGGGTTGAAATATGAATTTCTTCAGGAAGATCAAAAACATCAATTTCCCTGTTCATTAAAAGTTCAATTTCACCTAAATAATCGGCTTCGGCTTCCGTAAATAAAGAAATTGAAGTTCCCAATTGCTCAGCGCGACCAGTTCTTCCAATTCGATGAATGTAATTTTCAGGTTCTTTAGGAATGTCAAAATTTATGACGTGACTTACATTTGTTAAATCCAAACCACGTGCAATGATATCAGTTGCAATTAAAATAGAAATACTGCCTTTTTCAAATTTTTCTACTGACCGCAAGCGATAATTTTGCGTTTTGTTGGAATGAATCACCGCCACTTGTTTTGGAAGCGCAATGTCCATTTCATCAAAAAGAATAGTGGCTTGTTTTTTGTTTTTTACAAACACCAACACCTTGTTAAAGGTTTTTTTATCTTGCAGAATATTTTTTAAAAAGTCGACTTTTGTGTAAAAATTAGGAACCGGATAGGCTTGTTGTTGAATCGTATCTAATGGACTTCCACTAGTTGCGACTTCAATTTTTACGGGAGATTTAAAAAAGGTATCCAGCAAATCATCAACTTCTTTGGTTAAAGTTGCCGAAAACAAAATACTTTGACGTTTTTTAGGTAACAAATCCATCAGGGTAATCAGTTGTGGTCTAAAACCTAGGTTCATCATCTCATCAACTTCATCAATCACAAATTTTTGAATAAATTTCAATTTTAAGACGCCGTCTAAAGCCAAGTCGAGCAAACGACCGGGAGTTGCAACTAAAATATCCACACCTGCATGCACCATCTGTTTATCGGTATTTATATTGGTGCCGCCGTAAATTCCTGCAAACCGAACATTAATATAAGGAGTAAGACTTTTAATGTCTTTAACCACTTGAACTACCAATTCGCGGGTTGGAACAACAATTAAAACACGAGGATGTTTTTGATCAGAGTAGGTATGCTGTCTTAATATCGGCAGCAAATAAGCATATGTTTTACCTGTTCCTGTTTGCGCAATACCAACCATATCTTTACTGCTCATAATTACCGAAAACGTCCTTTCCTGAATGGGAGTAGGAACGGTAATGCCTAAGTCGTCCAAAGCATTAATCAAAAATCGGTTTAAATTTAAATCGGAAAAGGTCATTAGTAGTTTTTTTGCAAATGTAATACTTAATAACTTAATAAGTTGGAAAGTCGGAAGTCCGAAGACTGAAGCAGGAAAGTTAAAAAAAGTAAATAGTAATAATTACAACTTAGAACTTACTAATTCCCCCTTTGGGGGTTAGGGGGCTATTTCAAACAGCAACCAAGTATTTGGATCAAAATTAATTTCTTTTACTTCTCCACGAGCTGGAATTCCAAAGGGGATTTCGATAGGAGAAATTTCGATGGTTTTTATTTCAGAAGTTCCATCGGTGTAAATTAATTCAACATCAAGCGGAAATTGAAAAGCAGTTTTCTGAGTTTGGTTAATAATCAATCGAAGTTTATTTTCATAGTAAATCCATGATGTTTTTAAAATGGGATGCCCTGTATTTTGAAGCCACTGCGTAAAAAAAATATCCAAATTTTCGCCTGAAACTTCAGCCATTACATTTTTAAAATTGTTGGTTGAAGCGTTTTGGAATTTAAATTTTTCATAATAGGTTCTAATTCCTTTCCAAAAAGTTTCATTTCCTAATTTTTTTCGTAGCATATGTAAAACCCAGGCGCCCTTTTGATAGGAATTTGCGTTTAACAAGCTCATTAAATCGGTATTTTCTGTATCAATTACAGATGTTTGTTTTCTTTTGTAAAAATCCAAAACGGTTTCACGTTCATGTTGCATTCTTTTTTGAAAAGCGTCTTCACCTTTAGTTTCCTGAATATACAAATCTGTAAAATAGGTTGCAAAACCTTCACTTAACCATAGATGTGACCAGTCAATTTCTGAGGCTGAATTTCCAAACCACTGGTGTACAATTTCATGGGCAATGGTATCTTCATAATTTCGTTCACCGGTCACGGCTTTTTCAGGATAAAAAATTGTCCCGGCATTTTCNGCTCCGCCAAATTGTGTTTTGGATTGCACGTTTGCCAATTTTTGGTAAGGGTATTCGCCAAAATTTTTGATAAAAAAATCGAGGATGTCTTTTGTATTGGCAAAATCGTAAAATCCTTGTTCTTTTGTTTGAGGATAGACCCAGGTTGAAACTGGGATATTGTGTGTTTCTCCAATATGCTGAACGGCAAAACGGGCAATGCCAATTGTCATTACTTTTGTGGATAGTGGCTCGGAAGTTTTGTATGTATACAATTTTAAATTATTGGCTAAATTGGTTTCTTCTGCTAAGTATCCGTTTGCAATTACCTGATAATGATTGGGTGCTGTAATGGAGAATTCAATTGTGGCTTTATCAGAAGGATGGTCTACACAAGGAAACCAATTTTGGGCCCTGTTTGGCCAGTTATCAGCAAAAAAAGTTCTGTCGCCGTAAAGGTTTTCTCCAATGATAAGTCCGTCTTTAGGAACGCCATTGTATTTTATTTCAAAGTTAAAAATGCTGTCGGTGTTTACAAATTTTGGCTGAATGGTTATTTTGTTTTCTGAATGTGTAAATTGTATCGTATCATTATTCTGAAAAACAGATTCAATGTTCATGCCTTTTCCTGTGGGATCTTTTTGAACCAAATCCAATTGAAAGTCGTTTACCAATTGTTTAAATTTCATAGAAAGAATCATGGTAGCCTGAATACTGTTAGTGGAATCGTTGACTTCTATGTTTAAATTATAATGTTTTACATCAATCTCGTTAAATCGTTGTTTGTAGTTTTGAGCTGTAACGGCAGATTGAAAAGTGAATATTAAAAAAATAAGCGTATAAATTTTTTTCATTTTTTAAATAGCGTTAATGAATTTCAAAGATACCTAAAAGGGAGAGAAAACAAATAAAAAAGTCCGCTAATGAAGCATCAGCGAACTTTTTTTACATGACCATACTATTAGACCTTATTGTAAAGTTTTACAATTTCTTTTAGGTCTTGTAATTCTTTCGATTTAATTTTTTTTGCAACTTCAGGAGCGTCACTTAAATACGCACTTAAAACCTTGCTGAATTTTGAATCGGATCCAGGAACTTTTATAATTTCATCAAAAACTTTTTCCACATAATAGGTTGTTATGCCATTATAATCTCGTCCATATAAATTTAATTTTTTTCCTGCGGTGATTTGTTTCACCAAAATCATATCCCCATTATTGTAAATACGGGTAAAATTTTCATCGCCTCTGGTATAACTTTTTATAGATTCAATGTCTGGTTTTTGTTCGTTGCCATCAGCATCAATATAGGTTAAATGCAACAAGCTTTTAGCTTCGCTAATGGTTTCAATTTTTACATTTGTAATAGTGTCATAACGTTGGGTAATAATAGTCCCGTTTACAAATTCTTGTCCGTAACTGCTTATTGAAAAAACAAAAAGGGAGAGTGTTAACAAAGTGTATTTCATTGCTGTAATTTTTATTTAAAGTTTAATATCAAAAATCCCCTATCAAAGATAGGAAATAATATTATGCACGCATAATAAAATGAGGTAATTAATTACAATAATTTAAGATAAATAGACACAAATTTTAAATACAGTTTAAAATAAATAAATACTTCATATCTTTGCACTCTTAATACTTTAAAACATCGAAAAATGGATTACGGAAAAGAATTTAAAAAATACGCGACTAAGCACCATGGAATCAATAGCATGTACTATGACAAGTTGGTTAGCAGTCTAACACCATATATTATTGAAGAACGTCAGTTAAACGTTGCCCAAATGGACGTTTTTTCACGTTTAATGATGGATAGAATTATTTTTTTAGGAACGGGAATTGACGATTATGTTGCCAATATTATTCAGGCGCAATTGTTGTTTTTAGAAAGTGTAGACAGTTCAAAAGATATTTCCATTTACATCAATTCACCGGGCGGAGGCGTTTATGCCGGTTTGGGGATTTATGACACTATGCAATTTATAAAACCTGATGTCGCTACAATTTGTACAGGAATAGCAGCATCAATGGGTGCGGTTTTAATGTGCGCTGGAACAAAAGGAAAACGTTCTGCATTGCCACATTCTCGTGTAATGATACACCAGCCAATGGGAGGTGCCCAAGGTCAGGCAAGTGATATAGAAATAACCACACGTGAAATTTTGAAATTAAAAGAGGAATTGTATCAAATAATTTCAAAACACTCTGGTCAAACTATCAAAAAAGTGCATCACGATTCAGATCGTGATTACTGGATGAAAGCCGATGAAGCAAAAGCTTATGGTATGATTGATGAAGTTTTGATTAGAAAATAATATATAAAAATATCGGCAGATTAAAACTGCTGAAAAACTAATAATTAAAAACTAATAACTGAAGAAATGGCGAAAGATGAAGTATTGGAATGTTCGTTTTGCGGAAGAAAAAAGCCAGAAACAGATTTGCTTATTGCAGGTTTAGATGCGCATATTTGCGACAAGTGTATTGAGCAGGCTCATGGAATTGTGATGGAAGAAATTGCCGGAAGTAATTCTTCTGCGCTTTCTAATGACTTGATTGTTAAAAAACCAAAGGAAATAAAAGCGTTTATTGATCAGTATATGATTGGACAGGATCAGGCAAAACGCGTGATGGCTGTTGCAGTATACAATCACTACAAACGTTTGTTACAGCCTGATTCTAAAGATGAAGAAGAGGTTGAAATAGAAAAAAGTAATATTATCATCGTTGGAGAAACAGGAACTGGCAAAACCTTAATAGCCCGTACCATCGCAAGAATGTTAAATGTGCCGTTTTGCATTGTTGATGCCACGGTTTTAACCGAAGCTGGTTATGTAGGTGAAGACGTGGAGACCATTTTAACACGTTTGCTGCAGGCGGCAGATTATGATGTCAGTAAGGCTGAGCGAGGAATTGTTTTTATTGATGAAATTGATAAAATTGCCCGTAAAGGTGACAATCCTTCAATTACCCGTGACGTTTCGGGAGAAGGCGTTCAACAGGCATTGTTGAAATTATTGGAAGGTTCAGTAGTTAATGTTCCGCCAAAAGGAGGAAGAAAACATCCTGATCAAAAATTTATTGAAGTCAACACCAAAAATATTTTATTTATGGCGGGTGGGGCATTTTCAGGAATTGATAAAGTAATTGGAAAAAGGTTAAACCGTCAAGCAGTTGGCTATGATGCATCAATAAAAGGAGATGTAGTTGATAAGTCAAATATGTTAAAATACATTATTCCGAAGGATTTAAGAGATTTTGGTTTAATTCCGGAAATTATTGGGCGTTTGCCCGTATTGACGCATATGGATCCTTTAGATGAAAAAACATTGAGGATGATTTTAACCGAACCTAAAAATTCAATCATAAAACAATACCAAAAATTGTTTATAATAGATGGAATTGATTTCACCATTAACGAAAATGCATTGATGTTTATCGTTGATAAGGCTGTGGAGTATAAATTAGGTGCTCGAGGACTTCGATCTTTATGTGAAGCAATTTTAACAGATGCGATGTTTGAGATGCCGGGAACTAGTGAAAAAACCCTTAAAATCACGAAAAATTATGCAGAAGATAAAATCAACAGGTCAACCATAAAAAAGTTAAAAGCTGTTTCGTAAAATAAAATTATAAAGGCTTATATTTTTAAAAAGCTGTCTAAAAGGGTCTAAAATCATTAAACCATATTGTCGTTGACGGGCTGGTTCATAAAGATGAGAATTTCCTTTTAGACAGTTTTTTTTTGTCAGTAATAATTGTAATTTAGAAAACTTAAAACCCATAAAATAAACACCATTGATTTCCAGAAGTACCATAGATAAAGTTTTTGAAACTGCTCGTGTTGAGGAGGTTATTGGCGAGTTTGTTCAGTTAAAAAAATCAGGAAGCAATTTCAAAGGATTAAGTCCCTTTTCCGAAGAAAGAAGTCCGTCGTTTATGGTTTCTCCCGTTAAACAAATTTGGAAAGATTTCAGCTCGGGAAAAGGAGGGAATGTAGTTACTTTTTTAATGGAGCAGGAACACTATTCCTATCCGGAAGCCATTCGTTTTTTGGCAAAAAGATACAATATTGAAATAGAGGAAACGGAACAAAGCAATGAACAAAAACATCAGGCTGATGAACGCGAAAGCATGTTTATTGTTACGGAGTTTGCACGAGATTATTTTCATGAAACATTGCTTGAGAATACGCAGGGAAAAGCAATAGGCTTAAGCTATTTTAAGGAACGTGGTTTTACGGATGAAACAATCCGAAAATTTCAATTGGGATATTCGTTGAACGAATGGGATGCTTTTTCAAGCGAAGCGCTAAATAAAGGATATAACTTAAAATATCTTGAATCTACGGGGCTCACCATTGTTAAGGATGATTTACTTTCATCAACAGGAACCAAACAATTTGACCGTTTTAAAGGTCGTGTGATGTTCCCGATTCACAGTATGAGCGGAAGAGTTCTCGGTTTTGGAGGCAGAATTTTAATTAACGATAAAAAAGCAGCAAAATATTTAAACTCGCCTGAAAGCGAAATTTACCATAAAGGCAATGTTTTATATGGTATTTATTACGCAAAACAAAGCATTGCCAAAGAAGACAATTGTTTTTTGGTTGAAGGTTATACCGATGTAATTTCATTGAATCAGGCAGGTATTGAAAATGTGGTATCTTCATCAGGTACTGCGCTTTCTGGAAATCAAATCCGATTGATAAACCGGCTTACAAAAAATGTCACGATTCTTTTTGATGGTGATGCTGCCGGAATGCGCGCTTCCATTAGAGGAATCGACTTAATTTTAGAGCAAGGCTTAAATGTAAAAGTGGTTATGTTTCCTGATGGAGACGATCCTGACAGTTTTTCCAAAAAAGTAACCAGCCAGGAATTAAAAGAATATTTAAAACAAACTTCCAAAGATTTCATCAATTTTAAAGTGGCTTTATTGATGGAAGAAGCACAGCACGATCCTGTTAAAAAAGCCGGGTTAATAAGGGATATTGTGGTAAGCATTTCTAAAATACATGACAGAATTCAACGCGAGGTATATATTCAGGAATGTTCAAGAATCATGGATATTTCTGAAAATGTGCTATTTAATGAGTTGGCGCAAATCGATAAAAAGGAACAAAGAGACGCTGCAAAAAGGCCTGTTCAGGAAAAATCTACGGAGCCTTTAATGCAAAAAACGCCGCAATTTGAAAAAGTTAATGAGCTTCAGAAATATGAACGGGAAATTATAAAAATTTTATTGTTGTATGGAAATAATGAGGTTGATTTTCTAGATATAATGGCGGCAGGAGAAGAATCTGATGACCATGATTTTAATGCTATAAAAAAGGTAAAATTTAGCAATGTGGTTTCAAAGGAAATTTATTTGAATTTACACGATGATGAGGTTGAATTTACAGACGAGACCTTTAAAAATATTTATTATGAAATAATTTATCAGTTAAATCAAGATAAAACAATTTCCGTAGATATGTTGGTGAATCATGAAAATATTGAAGTGGCGAGCTTAGTCACCACTATTTTAATGGATGATGAAAGGCATGTGCTAAGCGACTGGGAAAGAAAAGATATTTTCATAAGAAGTAAACAAAGTGACCTTTCTAAAATGGTGCTTGACGCCATTTACAATATTCGCCGTATTCTTATTGAACAAAAAATCAATTCATTAATTAATGAGGTTGGTATTGAAGAAGAAAGAGATAAAATAATGGAATCTATCATAAACTACAACAATTTAAAACAACGTTTGTTTGAAAGATTAAACAGGGTGGTTTAAAACTTAAATCTTTTCTTCCAATACAATGGCTCCAGGATATTTTTCTTTTATAATATTTATAGCCCTGTCAGCTTCCAATCGTGTTCTAAAGTTTCCGAATCGTGTTTTAAACTCAGGGGTATCATATTTAATTTTTGCGCGGTATTCAGGAAAATCAGCTTCAAAACTTCGTTGAATGACATAGGCCTGAGTTTCATCTCCGTTATAAATTTGAATTTTAAAGACAATTATATTTTTATTTGTTTTATTAAATGCCTTTTTTTGTTCTATTAAAGTATTGATCTTATCATTTTCACTTTGTGAGAATGAGTTTGTTATGCTTAAAAAAATTGCAAAAAATAGAGGGATTATTACTCTTATCGATATTTTATTCATAATATTTTATATATTTTTCAAATTTATAATTTTCCTTGAGATGTAAGTACATAAGTTAGTTATTTAGAATGAATATAAATTACATTTAACACAATTTTTAGATTTTAAGTTTTATTATTATATGCTACTTTTGTCAAATCCTTTAAAAATGATTAATGTCATATTTTTATATATGAAAAAATTGTACCAAACTAGAAAGAAAATATCTTTTTTAAATATGAGAAGTGTGAAACAACACAGTCCACTATCAAGATTAGTCACTACGAGTCTTGCTTTCCTATTCTTTTTCTCGCTTAATTTATCTGCACAACAAGTCGATCCAGCAAATGGAGAGAAACTCTTTAAATCTGTATGCGCCGCTTGTCACAAACTAGATGCGAAATTAGTGGGCCCGGCATTACTGGGAGTTACAGAGCGAAGAGACCAGGATTGGTTAATTGCCTGGATTAAAGACAGTCCGGGAATGATTAAGTCGGGAGATAAATTAGCAATTCAGGTTTTCGAAGAGAACAACAAATTGCCAATGACCGCCAATCCTCAGTTATCTGATCAAGATATCATTGATATTTTAGAATATACCAAAGGTGCACCTGTTGAAACTGAAGTTGTATCCGCAACTCAGGAAGTTGACCCCGGCATTGAGCGCGGTAAGCAAATTTACAAAACAAATTGTGCGGCTTGTCACAAACTGGAAGGAAAGTTAATTGGTCCGCCACTTTTGCATATTGAAGACAAATATGACGCGGCTTGGTTAAAATTATGGATAAAAGACAATGTGGCTTTAACTGCATCAGGTGATAAATTGGCAATAGCAGCATCTGAATATTCGCCAATTGCCATGACTCCTTTTCCTCAGCTTTCAGATCAGGATTTAGATGACTTATTAAAATACTTGGCTGTGGGTGATGTTCAACAAGTGGTTGCAACAACAACTTCAGCAAAAGATGAAGAAATGTTCAATAAACCAGGTTTTGGTGTTTTACCAATGCTTGGAGTGACAATTTTAGTATTTTTATTATTGATATTTATTGTTGCGGCTACCACAAATAAAAAAGGATTGGCTGCCGATGAGGGTGAAGAAAGTATACTTAAAGCGATGTTTTTTAGTCCTTTTTTACGTTTCTTGGCAGTCATATTTGTTTTGTTGGGTAGTGCATACTTGGTATTCGGCTATTTTATGCAAGTTGGTGTAGATACCGGATATCAGCCAATACAACCAATTGTATTTTCACATGCCGTGCATTCAGGAGACAATAAAATTGATTGTCAGTATTGTCATTCTTCAGCAAAACATAGTAAAACTTCGGGCATACCATCTGTAAATATTTGTATGAATTGCCACAAATCTATTTCAGAATATAAAGGAGAATTATTTGGGAATTACACAAAAGAAGATTTAGATAAGGAAATTCAAAAAATATATGACGCAGTTGGCTGGGATAAAGAAAATGTAAAATACATTGAAGGTTTTGAACAAAAGCCGATTGAGTGGGTCCGTATTCATAATTTAGCAGATTTCGCTTATTTTAATCATTCACAACACGTAACTGTTGGAGGCATCACCTGCCAAAAATGTCACGGTCCTGTTGAAACAATGGTTGAGGCAAAACAATTTTCTAAATTAACGATGGGCTGGTGTATTGAATGTCACAAAACAACGGAAGTTGACATGAAAAGTAATGGTTATTATAAAAATATTCACGACCAATTATCGAAAAAATACGGTATAGAAAAAGTTACTGTGGCTCAAATGGGTGGGCAAGAATGTGGTAAATGTCACTATTAATAAAATTTAGATAATACGAATATAAACAATGGCATCAAATAAGAAATACTGGAGAAGCGTTGAAGAACTCAAATCCGATAGTCCTATTGTTGAAAGTTTAATGCAAAAAGAATTTGTAGAAGAATTACCTACCTATGAGTTTTTAGGTGATAAAGAAAATTTATCCCAATCAGCAACAACACGACGCGATTTCCTTAAATATGTTGGATTTACAACAGCGGCAGTAACTTTAGCTTCTTGCGAAGGGCCTGTGGTAAAATCAATTCCTTATGTTATTAAACCTGATAATATTATTCCTGGAGTAGCAAATTATTACGCTTCTTTAATTTCAGATGGTTCTGATATTGCAAATATATTGGTAAAAGTTAGAGACGGAAGACCAATTAAGATTGAGCCAAATAAAATGGCTGAAAATTGGGGAGCAACATCAGCAAGAGTTCAAGCATCTGTATTGTCGTTATATGACAACAATAGATTAAGAGGACCATTGTCTGATGGTGAAACAGTAATTTGGTCAGATTTAGATAAAAAAGTAATTGATACTTTAGAATCTCTAAAAAACACTGATGAGAAAATTATTATTTTAACAGGAACAACAGCAAGTCCTTCCACTAAAAAAGTAATCGAAAACTTCTCACAACTATATGGAAATGTTTCTCATGTTGTTTATGATGCCTTAACAGAAAGTGCGGCATTAGATGCTTTTGAAACAATGTATGGTTTAAGAGCGCTGCCATCTTATAAATTTGATAAAGCAGCAGTAATAGTATCTATTGGAGCTGATTTTCTGGGTGACTGGCAAGGTGGGCAATACAGCGCAAATTATGCGAAAAGCAGGGTTCCTGTAAATGGCAAAATGTCTAGACACCTTCAGTTTGAATCGAATTTATCATTAACAGGTGCAAATGCAGACAATAGGTTCCCAATAAAACCTTCTGAACAAGTTTATGCGCTTATTAATTTATACAATGCTGTAACAGGAAATAATCTTCCTTCAAAAAAGACTTTAGCCGATGCAGCGATCAAAAAAACAGCAGATCTTCTAAAACAAGCAGGCAGTAAAGCTGTTGTTTTAACAGGCATTCAAGATAAAAATGCGCAATTGATTGCCAACGCTTTAAATGAATTTTTGAAATCTGAAGTGTATGATATCACAACACCACGATTTGTAAAAGCCGGGAATGATACTGATGTTACCAATTTAGTTGCTGAGATGGCAGCTGGAAACGTTGGCGCATTATTTATTTATAATAGCAATCCTTCATATTCTTTGGCGAATGCGGATGCATTTAATAAGGCATTAAAGAAAGTTAAATTATCTGTAAATTGCACGATGTCAAATGATGAGACGGCATTGCAATCGCAATTGGTCGCGACTACTCCTCATTATTTAGAATCTTGGGGTGATGCTCAGTTTCAGGCAGGAGAATATAGCTTAATGCAACCTACCATAAAACAATTATTTGACACACGTCAGTTTGAAGACAGTATGCTAATTTGGATGGGTGAAAATAAAACCTATTATCAATTTATAAAAGACAATTGGTCGGCTTCTATCTTAAATGGCGGTTCCTGGAATAAAGCACTGCATGATGGTATTTATAAAAACAATACTGAAATTGCTTTAGTAAAGAATGAGGTAGATTTAACAACATCGGCATCGGCATTATTGGCGAAAACAAAACCTGCAGATTTTGAACTAAATCTTTATGCAAAAATTAGTTTAGGTGATGGAAAACAAGCCAATAATCCTTGGTTGCAAGAATTACCGGATCCTATTACAAGAACTTCCTGGGACAATTATATGACCATTTCAGCTTCCGACGCAAACAAGCTGGGCTTAGAGAATTGGAATGTAAGCGATGGTGCTTTAAATGGCAGCATTGTAACGCTTAAAGTGAATGGCGTAACATTAGAAAATGTGCCGGTTCTTATTCAGCCGGGTCAGGCAAATGGATCTATTGGTTTGGCAGTTGGTTATGGAAGAACAGCAGGAATGAAAAATGAAATGATGACGGGTGTAAACGCTTTTGCATTCATGCATAATTTCAACAATTTCCAAACAGTTGAAATCGAAAAAACGGCAAATATTCATGAATTTGCTTGTGTTCAATTGCAACACACCATTATGGGTCGTGACGAAATTATTAAAGAAACAATCCTAGAAGATTATATCAATAAACCAAAAGAAGATTGGAATAAAACACATAAATTTTCTTTAAATCATCAAGAAGTAGCAGCAGAACGCGTAGATTTATGGGAGAAATTTGATGATACCATTGGGCCACATTTTAATTTGTCGATAGATTTAGCAACTTGCACTGGCTGCGCTGCTTGTATTGTAGCTTGCCATGCTGAAAACAATGTGCCAGTAGTTGGTAAACATGAAATTCGAGTAAGCAGAGATATGCATTGGTTGCGTATAGATAGGTATTACACTTCTGATATGACCAATGAAAAGGCAAAAGAAGAAGATATTTTTGGAACGGGTGAAATGTTTAACACCATGACCATACCTTCCGAAAACCCTCAAGTTGCTTTTCAACCAGTGATGTGCCAACATTGTAACCATGCACCTTGTGAAACAGTTTGTCCTGTTGCAGCAACTTCACATAGTCGTCAAGGACAAAATCAGATGGCATACAATCGTTGCATTGGAACAAGATATTGTGCAAATAACTGTCCATATAAAGTACGTAGATTTAACTGGTTTAAATATCCGGAAAATAACGAATTCGACTTTAACATGAACAATGATTTAGGAAGAATGGTTTTGAATCCTGATGTTACTGTGCGCTCAAGAGGGGTTATGGAAAAATGCTCTATGTGTTTACAAAAAACCCAATTGAGTATCTTAACCGCCAAAAGAGAAGGACGCCCTGTTGAAGATGAAGAATTTCAAACAGCATGTTCAAGTGCATGTCCAACCGGATCAATGGTGTTTGGCGATGTAAATGACAAGGAAAGTGCGGTTGCTCATTTAATAAATGACGATAGGACCTATCATCTTTTAGCAGAAATTGGTACAAAACCAAATGTGATGTATCACCTTAAAGTTAGAAATACTGAAGAATCATAACTATAATAAAGATTTATAATATATTATGTCTCATTACGAAGCGTCTATAAGAGAACCATTAATAAATGGTAACAAAAGTTATCACGATATTACTGTTGATGTGGCAGCACCTGTTGAGGGTAAAGCCAACAAAAAATGGTGGATTGCATTTACAATAGCATTAGTAGCCTTTTTATTTGGAATAGGATGTATTTTTTATACAATAGGAACCGGAATTGGTGTTTGGGGATTAAACAACAGGGTTAACTGGGCTTGGGATATTACAAATTTCGTTTGGTGGGTAGGTATTGGTCACGCCGGTACTTTAATCTCTGCCGTTTTGTTATTATTCAGACAAAAATGGAGAATGGGAATTAATCGTTCAGCTGAGGCAATGACAATATTTGCAGTTTTTCAAGCGGGCTTATTCCCTATAATTCATATGGGTAGAGTTTGGAACGCATTTTATGTGTTGCCATTGCCAAATGCATTGGGTTCGTTATGGGTTAACTTTAACTCACCATTGTTGTGGGATGTTTTCGCCATTTCAACATATCTTTCTGTATCGTTGGTGTTTTGGTATACTGGATTGTTGCCTGATTTTGCAATGCTGAGGGATAGGGCGGTAAAACCTTTTCAGAAGAAAATTTATGGTTTATTAAGTTTTGGATGGTCGGGCAGATTAAAAGATTGGCAACGTTTTGAAGAAGTTTCATTGGTATTGGCAGGTTTGGCTACACCGTTAGTATTATCTGTTCATACAATTGTATCTATGGATTTTGCGACATCGGTTATTCCCGGATGGCATAGTACCATTTTCCCTCCTTACTTTGTTGCAGGGGCAATATTTTCAGGATTCGCGATGGTGCAAACACTATTGATAATTATGCGAAAGGTTTCAAATTTGGAGGCTTACATAACCAGAGTTCATATTGAAAATATGAATAAAGTAATACTTTTAACAGGAGGTATTGTTTCAGTAGCCTACATAACAGAGTTTTTTCTGGCATGGTACTCAGGAAGTAGTTATGAGGATTATATCTATTTATCAATTGGTGCCGCTACAGGACCATATTGGTGGGCTTTTTGGGCATTGATAATTTGTAATTTCATTATTCCGCAATCATTGTGGTTTAAAAAATTAAGAACTAATTATATGTGGTCATTCTTTATTTCTATTGTTATAAATATAGGAATGTGGTTTGAACGGTTTGACATTATTGTAATTGGTTTAAGTCGCGGACATTTGCCTTCATCTTGGACGATGTTTTCACCAACTTTTGTTGATGTTGGTATTTTTATTGGAACAATTGGATTTTTCTTCGTTTTATTTTTGTTATACGCCAGAACATTTCCTGTAATAGCACAGGCAGAGTTAAAGAGTATTTTGAAATCATCTGGAGAAAATTATAAAAAATTAAGAGAAAATAATCATGAGTAATAAAACGTTACAAGCTATTTTCGATGATGACGACGTGCTTTTAAGCGCTGTAAAAGACTTAAGAGCTGCTGAGTATCATATTGAAGAAATATTTACGCCTTTCCCCGTCCACGGACTGGAAAAAGCAGTTGGATTACCAAATACACGAATTGCTATTACGGCTTTTATTTATGGTGTTATTGGTTTCTCTTTTTCTGTTTGGATGATGAATTATATGATGATTGCCGACTGGCCTCAAAATATAGGCGGTAAGCCTAGTTTTAGTTTTGCTGAAAATATGCCGGCTTTCGTTCCGATTATGTTTGAGTTAACAGTATTTTTTGCGCTCATTTAATGGTAATTACCTTTTATATGCGCAGTAAATTATGGCCTTTTAAAAATGCCGAAAATCCTGATCCAAGAACTACCGACGATCACTTTATGATTGAAATAGCGGTGGCTGATAATGTTAGTGCTTTAGAGGACTTATTAAAAAAAGCAGGCGCTAAAGAAATTAAAATAAAAGCATAAAGAACATGAAACATATATTTAACATAGTTGCTATAACTTTATTAGTGATAAGTATGACTTCTTGTAGCGATGGCATTATGCGTAAACCAAATGCTCGTTATATGGCCGCTACAGATATGTATACTTCTGTTGGTTATGAAACGTATGCTAAAAACCCTAATTTTAAAAATGGGTTAGAAGCGCAATTACCTGTTGCAGGAACTATTTTTAGAGGAGAAATACCTTATGAAATTGCCAATACAGAAGAGGGTTACTTATTAGCTAAAGAAACAGTCATGTCTCCTTTAGATGTTAACGAAGAAAACTTGGAAAAAGGAAAGGCTTTGTATACTATTAATTGTGCTATTTGTCACGGCGATAAAGGTGACGGTCAAGGAGTTTTAGTGCAACGTGATAAATTCTTAGGGATTCCTAATTATAAAGACAGAGAAATAACTGAAGGCAGTATTTACCATGTAATTATGTATGGAAGAAATATGATGGGATCTCATGCTTCTCAATTAAAAGACAACGAACGTTGGGAAATTGTTCAGTATGTGCAAAAACTAAGAACAGATTTGTTGCCACAAAACACATCCAATAATTAGATAGATATTAAAGATATGTATAGTTTTTCAAAAAAATTAAAGATAAGTGCAATCGTTTTTATGATTTTAGGGGCTTTGGGTATTGCTTACGGCTTTTTAACGGTTCCTAATTCTATTGAGGATGTGAAGCAATTAACGGAGCAACAAAACCAAGGACATAATGAAGCCAATGCTGCTAACGAAATTGAACAAAATGCAAATCATGCTGCCGAAAACGATAATGGAGTAAGTGAGGGTACAGAATCAAAACACCTTACACACCAATTACATGCTTTACAAAATCGGCCTTATGCAGCAGTTTTTATTGCCATGTTTTTCTTTTTTATGATTGCATTGGGGACACTAGTTTTTTATGCAATTCAATACGCCTCTCAAGCAGGATGGTCTATTGTGCTTTTTAGGGTTATGGAAGGAATAACAGCGTATTTATTGCCCGGATCATTGTTTATATTGGCATTTTTAATCATTACAGTCGCAAATGGTCATTATTTTTATGTTTGGATGAACCCCGATTTTTATAATCCTCAAAGTGAACTTTATGATGAAATTTTAGTAGGTAAAAGCTGGTGGTTAAATGTTCCTTTTTGGATGATTAGAACTTTTATCTATTTACTTGGGTGGAATATTTATCGCTATTTTGCCGTAAAAAATTCTTTGGCTCAAGATTCAGGAGTTGATTTAACACATTATAAGAAGAATTTTAAAGCATCCATATTTTTCTTGCTATTTTTTGTTGTGTCTGAATCTATGATGTCTTGGGACTGGATTATGTCGTTAACACCGCATTGGTTAAGCACTTTATTTGGCTGGTACGTTTTTTCAACCTTATTCGTGTCTTCAATTACAGTAATTGCCATGGTGACTATTTATTTGAAATTGAAGGGGTTTTTACCACAAGTGAATAATAGCCATTTTCATGATTTGGCTAAGTTTATGTTTGGTTTCAGCATTTTTTGGACTTATTTATGGTTCTCTCAATTTATGTTAATTTGGTATGCAAATATGCCTGAGGAAACGGCTTATTTTACACCAAGGCTTTTAGGTCCATATCAATTATTATTTATGGGCATGCTAATTCCCAACTTTGTTTTCCCTCTACTGGTACTAATGAATAGCGATTTTAAGCGAATTCCTTGGTTTATAATAAGTACAGGGATCATTATTTTATTGGGCCATTATGTTGATATTTTTGTAATGATATCCCCTGCTACAGTAGGCGATCATTGGCAAATTGGTATTCCTGAAATTAGTTCAATTCTATTCTTTTTGGGCTTGTTTATTTATGTAGTATTTAATGCCCTTACAAAATCACCATTAAATGCTAAGGGAAATCCTTTTATAACAGAAAGTGAACATTTTCATTATTAAAATATAAAAAAAACACAGTGAAAAGAGTCCTGAAGTTTAAATATTCAGGATTTTTTTTATATTTGACACCACTATAACAACTAGCTAAAAAAAATATGACAGCATTACTTTATGTTTTACTTGCCTTTATAATTGGTATTGCCATATGGCAAATAACAAGTATTTTTAATTTAAAAGGCGCAATAGCAACTGAAAAGGACAACAATACCCAGGGAATTTTATTTGCAGCTTTTGGAATTTTCTTTTATGGATTAATGATATTTTCTTTTTGGAAATANACTGTAATTCTTTTGCCGGAATCTGCTTCAGAAGAAGGTGCNCGCATTGATAAACTGTACATAGTGACTATGCTGCTTATTTTATTTGTGCAAGCGATAATGCAGTTTTTACTGTTCTATTTCGCTTTTAAATACAGAGGAGTCAAAGGAAGAAAAGCTTTGTTTTATGCAGATAGCCATAAATTGGAAATGATTTGGACTATTGTTCCGACTGTTGTTCTTGCTGGTTTGGTCCTTTACGGACTTTCAGTTTGGAATGATGTGATGGACGCTTCAGATGCGGAAAACCCGTTGATTATCGAATTATATGCTAAACAATTTCAATGGGAAGCACGCTATGCCGGAGCTGATAATGAATTGGGAAAAGCTAATGTGCGCAATATAAAAGGAATCAATACAATGGGTGTTGATATGACCGATTTAAATTCCTTAGATGATATTCCAACCCGAGAATTGCATTTGCCAAAGGGAAGACAAATTATTTTTAAATTTCGTTCGCAAGATGTTTTGCACTCTGCATTTATGCCTCATTTTAGAGCGCAAATGAACTGTGTTCCGGGAATGGTTACCCAATTTTCCTTCACTCCAAATATGACCACTGAAGAAATGCGAGTAAATGAAAAAACGGTTGCTAAAGTAAACGGGATCAATGAAATAAGGGCAGAAAAAGGAGAAGACCCTTACGAATTTGATTTTTTATTGCTTTGCAACAAAATTTGCGGTGCTTCACATTACAATATGCAAATGAAGATTATTGTTCAGGAGGAAGCCGAATTTAACAGTTGGTTAAGCAGTCAAAAAACAATTGCCGAGGTTATAAAAGAGAATTAACTACTAGACTACTAAAAAATATATAAATATGTCAGATCACCATCACAAAGAAACATTTATTACAAAATACGTTTTTAGTACTGATCATAAAATGATTGCAAAACAGTATTTAGTTACTGGAATTTTTATGGGTGTTATTGGAGTATTTTTGTCAATGATGTTTCGATTGCAAATTGCTTGGCCCGATACTTCTTTTAGTTTAATTGAAGCGTTTTTAGGCCGCCATCAGGACGGGGGAGTTATGTCTCCGGATATTTACTTGGCAATAGTAACCATTCATGGAACTATTATGGTATTCTTTGTATTAACGGCGGGCTTAAGCGGAACATTTAGTAATTTATTAATTCCGTTGCAAATTGGGGCACGTGACATGGCTTCTGGATTTCTAAATATGGTATCATATTGGTTGTTCTTTTTGTCAAGTGTAATTATGGTTTCTTCACTTTTTATTGAAGCAGGACCGGCATCTTCAGGCTGGACAATCTATCCGCCATTAAGTGCATTGCCACAGGCCATTCCAGGTTCAGGATTGGGAATGACGCTTTGGCTGATTTCTATGGCAATATTTATAGCTTCGTCTTTAATGGGCGCCTTAAATTACATTGTTACCGTTCTTAACTTAAGAACTCTGGGAATGAAAATGACAAGATTGCCTTTAACTATTTGGACGTTTTTTGTTACAGCAATTATTGGGGTGGTTTCATTTCCTGTATTATTGTCTGCAGCATTGTTACTGATTTTCGACAGAAGTTTTGGCACCTCATTTTATTTATCAGATATATTTATTCAAGGGGAAGTATTGCATTACCAAGGAGGTTCTCCGGTATTGTTTGAGCATTTATTTTGGTTTTTGGGACATCCTGAAGTTTATATTGTAATATTACCTGCTATGGGTATTGTTTCTGAAGTTATAGCCACTAATTCGCGTAAACCCATTTTTGGTTATAGAGCAATGATTGGGTCAATTATAGCCATTGCATTTTTATCTACCGTTGTTTGGGGACATCATATGTTCGTTTCGGGAATGAATCCGTTTTTAGGTTCTGTATTTACATTTACAACCTTATTAATTGCAATTCCATCCGCGGTAAAAGCTTTTAACTGGATTACTACTTTGTGGAAAGGAAACCTTCAAATGAATACTGCGATGCTTTTTTCCATAGGATTTGTTTCTACTTTTATTTCAGGAGGGTTAACAGGAATTGTTCTTGGGGACAGTGCTTTGGATATTAATGTTCACGATACTTATTTTGTGGTTGCCCACTTTCATTTGGTAATGGGTGTGTCTGCAATTTATGGAATGTTTGCCGGTGTTTACCATTGGTTTCCGAAATTATTTGGAAGAATGATGAATAAAGTATTGGGTTACTGGCATTTCTGGATTACAGCGATTGCCGCTTATGGCGTATTTTTCCCGATGCATTTTGTTGGGTTGGCTGGATTACCTCGTAGGTATTATGCCAATACTGCATTTCCTTTATTTGATGATGTGGCCGACGTAAATATTGTAATTACCATGTTCGCTATTTTAGGTGGAGCCGCACAAATCATTTTCTTGGCAAACTTCTTTATTAGCATATATAAAGGTAAAAAGGCCACACAAAACCCTTGGAAATCGAATACTTTGGAATGGACTACCCCTGTTGAACATGTACATGGAAACTGGCCGGGAGAAATCCCTACAGTTCATCGTTGGCCTTATGATTACAGCAAACCTGGGATGCCGGAAGATTATGTTTCCCAAATTACGCCTTTATATGAAGGTGAAGAGGAATCTTAAATTTTTCTGTTAAACTAAAATATTTTATCTGAAAATTCTCAGCAAACATTCTTACAAGGAAGATGTTGCTGAGAATTTTTTTTAAATTTTCTGAACCTTCAACCCTTCAACTTTAGGTCTTCACCTTTTTAATTTTTTAATTTTCAATTTTCAATTTTTAATTATTTTACTTCGTTATCTTTGTTTTTATGAACGAAAACCTGAATCCGGATAAAAATCTTTCTTCTCCTGAAGATTTAGACGTAGAAAAAAAGTTACGTCCCTTAACATTTGATGATTTTACGGGTCAGGAACAGGTTATAGACAATCTGAAAGTTTTTGTAGAAGCAGCCAATTTAAGAAACGAAGCTTTGGACCATACGCTATTTCATGGGCCTCCAGGACTTGGTAAAACAACTTTGGCGCATATTTTAGCAAACGAATTAAATGTTGGCCTTAAAATTACTTCAGGTCCGGTATTGGATAAGCCAGGAGATTTGGCAGGATTGCTCACCAATTTAAGTGAACGAGACGTATTATTTATTGATGAAATTCATCGATTAAGTCCAATTGTGGAAGAATATTTATATTCAGCCATGGAAGATTATCGCATTGATATCATGATCGAATCTGGGCCAAATGCCCGCACGGTTCAAATTGATTTAGAGCCTTTTACCTTAATTGGGGCAACCACACGTTCCGGTTTGTTAACAGCACCAATGAGAGCGCGTTTTGGAATTAGCAGCCGTTTGCAATATTATAATACTGAATTATTGACAACCATTGTGCAACGAAGCGCAACTATTTTAAAAGTTCAAATTTCTATGGAATCTGCTATAGAAATAGCTGGAAGAAGCAGGGGTACACCGCGAATTGCGAATGCACTCTTGAGAAGAGTAAGGGATTTCGCCCAAATTAAAGGAGATGGAAAAATAAGTATCGAAATTGCCAGATATGCGCTAAACGCATTAAATGTTGACGCTCATGGTTTAGACGAAATGGACAATAAAATTCTTACTACGATTATTGATAAATTCAAAGGAGGACCTGTTGGTATTAGCACTATAGCAACTGCTGTTGGTGAAAATACAGAAACCATTGAAGAAGTTTACGAACCGTTTTTGATACAGGAAGGTTTTATTATGAGAACTCCTCGAGGGCGAGAAGTAACAGAGCTTGCCTACAAACATTTAGGGAGAATTAAAGGAAACATCCAAGGAGGTCTATTTTAATATTATTTGTGACTTGAATCACAAAACTAAAAATAGTTCCCTTTACTTTTGTTATAATAAATAATTGAAACTTATTGTGCTATGAGTTTAAAAAAAATATTTCCCTTTTTAGTTTGGCTGCCTTTAGTAAAAAACACTTGGAAAGATGATTTAATAGCGGGAATTACAGGAACTGTTATTGTAATTCCGCAAGCTGTAGCTTTTGCCATGATTGCCGGTTTGCCGCCAATTTATGGTTTTTATACGGCAATGATGACACCAATTATTGCTGCTTTATTTGGTTCTTCCTATCATTTAATTTCGGGACCCACCACAACAGGTTCCATCGTAGTTTTTGCAGTTATAAGTAAATTTGCAAGTCCGGAAACTGATTTAGAAGCTTTTATATCATTGGCTATTTTATTATCATTTATGGCCGGTGTGATAAAGTTATTTATGGGGCTCGTCAAAATGGGGAAATTGGTAAACTTTGTATCGAATTCTGTGGTCATTGGTTTTGCTGCAGGAGCCGGAATTTTAATTGCCTTTAAACAATTAAAGCATGTATTTGGCATAAATGTTCCGGGGGGAAGTACATTTTATGAAATCATCAGCTATATAATTTCACATATCACCGAAACAAATTTATATGTTTTAGGTGTTGCGCTCGGGACGCTTTTAGTAGCACTTTTAATCAGGCGATTTATTAAATATATAGCTAGATTATATATGTTAATCGCTATGGTTTTAGGTAGTTTATTGGCTTTCTTTTTGGGAGGTGAACTACATGGGATTGAAAGTGTTGGAAATATCCCTTCTCACTTACCGCCATTTAAAATTCCGGATTTTAATTTTGAGGATATGCGTTTATTAACATCTGGCGCCATAACATTAGCCCTGCTGGGTTTGGTTGAAGCCGTTTCCATAGCAAGAGCTGTGGCATTGCATTCTCATCAGAAATTAAATAATAATCAGGAATTTATCGGACAAGGTTTATCTAATATTATTTCCAGTTTTTTCTCTTCTTATGTGAGCTCAGGCTCATTTACAAGATCTGGTGTAAATTACCAGGCTGGAGCCAAAACGCCATTATCGGCTATAATCTCAGCCATTGGATTAACGATTGTTGTATTGTTTTTCGCAAAGTATGCCTCTTTTTTACCAAAAGCGGCTATGGGAGGAATCATACTTTTAGTGGGATATAATTTAATTGACGTTAAGCATATAAAACAAGTAATAAAAACCAGCAAGCGTGAATCTATCGTTTTAATGGTTACTTTATTGGGAACCTTATTCTTGGAGTTGGAAATTGCCTTGTTTTTAGGAATAATAATTTCTTTATTTTTCTATTTAGAAAGAACTTCTAAACCAAATATTGCTGTTTTAGGAAAAAATACCGAAGGGAAATTTGTAAATATCATAAGAGACAAAACGGCGCAGGAATGTCCTCAGCTAAAAATGATTAGAATTGACGGCTCCATATATTTTGGCGCAGTTGAAGGCATTTCCAATTATTTTGCCGATTTGTATAAGGAAAATGAAAGCAGGCATCTGTTAATTATTGCCAATGGAGTTAATTTTATTGATTTGGCAGGTGCAGAATGGATGACGCATGAGGTTTTAAAATGGCAGGAAAGAGGCGGTGGTATTTATTTTGTAGGTTTAAAATTGGTCAGTCAGGAGGTACTTATAAAAGGTGGATTTATAGATATGATTGGGGCGGATAATTTTTTTAAAGATAAACATACAGCCATTTCAACATTTTATAAAAAGATTGATATAGATATTTGCGAAAATTGCGACATTAAATTGTTTAACGAGTGTAAACAAGGTGTTTTAGAATGAATATTAAAAAATTTATTCCAATTTTAGATTGGTTGCCAAACTATAAAAGGGAATTTTTTAAAAATGATTTGGGCGCTGGGTTGGCTGTTGGAATTATGCTGATACCTCAAGGAATTGCTTATGCAATGATAGCGGGATTACCACCAATTTACGGATTGTATACTGCGATGATTCCTCAAATTGTTTATGCTATTTTTGGAACTTCCCGTCAGTTGTCTGTTGGGCCTGTGGCTATGGATTCCCTTATTGTGGCTTCAGGAGTAGCGACATTAGCGGAAATAGGCACAGAACATTTTATTGAATTTGCAATTCTTCTGGCTTTTATGATGGGCGTTTTACAAGTTTTGTTTGGGTTTTTTAAATTGGGATTTTTGGTTAATTTTTTATCAAGGCCCGTAATTAGTGGATTTACCTCTGCAGCAGCTTTAATTATTGCCTTAAGTCAATTGAAACATTTGTTAGGTTTTAATATTCAGCAGACTAAAATACACACTATTTTGTTTGAAGCATTTAAGCATTTAAAAGACACCAATTTAATCACATTGGCGATTGGCTTAATTTCAATAGTGATTTTAGTTTATTTTAAACAATTTTCAAAAAAAATCCCAGCAGCCTTAGTGGTCGTTGTTTTTGGAATTTTAGCGGTTAAAATTTTTAATTTAGAACAAGTTGGTGTTAAAATAGTCGGGGATATTCCTGAAGGGTTGCCCAAATTTATTATCCCTGAATTCGAAATGAAATCGCTTATTGATTTATTTCCAATCGCATTAACACTGTCCTTCATTGCTTTTTTAGAGGCAATATCAGTAGCTAAAGCTGTAGAACTTAAGCATAATGATTATAAAGTGATTCCCAATCAAGAGTTAATTGCGCTGGGAATGGGTAATATTGTGGGTTCCTTTTTTCAAACATATCCTGCAACAGGGGGTTTTTCAAGAACCGCTGTAAACGATCAGACAGGAGCAAAAACTCCTTTGGCATCCATAATTTCTGGTTTAGTAGTTGGATTAACTTTGCTTTATTTTACATCTGTTTTTTACTATTTACCCGAGGCTGTGTTGGCTGCAATCATTATAGTGGCCGTTTTTGGTTTATTGGATTTTACAGTTCCAAAGCAATTGCTTAAGTATTCTAAAAAAGAATTGGTTATTTTAAATATTACGCTGTTAATTACAGTCACTGTTGGCATAAAAGAAGGTATTTTTATAGGAGTTATATTGTCTCTGGGCATGTTAATTTATACAAGTGCCAAACCTCACATTGCAATTTTGGGGCGAATTCCTGAAACCCATTTTTATAGGAATATAAAAAGATTTGAGGGACTTCTAATCACTTCGGAAGAGATTTTAATTGTCAGATTTGATGCTCAGTTGTTCTTCGCGAATGTTCAATATTTTAAAGATAAATTAGAAGTTTCAGTTAAGGAAAAGGGAGATAAATTAAAATTGTTAATTATTGATGGAGAAAGTATAAACAGTATTGACAGCTCTGGTGTTTATATGTTAAGTGACGTTATTGCCAAATACAAAAGCATGAATATTGACATTGCTTTTACCGGAATGAAAGGCCCTGTTAGAGATGTGCTGGAAAAAAGCGGCATCATGAAAAAAATAAGTTACCAAAATTGCTTTTTGAGTATTCAGGAAGCGGTTGATGCTTTTGAAGAAGGGGAAAAAAATAAAGCGGCAGGAAAAAAATATTTTGATTATTTAAAACAGACAAATAGTTAATGTTTTGAAAATATTTTCATTTACGTGATCAAGATTACAAAACAAATATGATGCATCTTGTAATTTTGAGAAACAAGAAATAATTTTAATTAAATAAAAATCAATCGATTATGAAAGTAGAACAATTATTTACAAGCTGTTTGGCAGAAATGGCCTATTATATTGAGTCGAATGGAGAAGCGGCCATAATTGATCCTTTAAGAGAAACGGAACCGTATATTGAAATGGCGAAAGCCGACGGGGCTAAAATAAAATATATTTTTTTAACTCATTTTCATGCCGATTTTGTATCTGGTCAGGTAGATTTAGCTAAAAAAACAGGTGCAACTATTGTTTTTGGCCCAAATGCCGACCCTCAATATGAAATTCATCAAGGAAAAGATGGCGAAGAATTTAAATTAGGTAATGGAAAAATTACATTGTTACACACACCAGGTCACACAATGGAATCATCTTCCTATTTAATTACAGATGAAAAAGGCAATACACCATATGTATGTACTGGAGATTGTTTGTTTATTGGAGATGTTGGTCGTCCGGATTTAGCAGTTAAATCAGGAAAATTAACACAAGCAGATTTAGCAGGATATTTATTCGACTCTTTGCGAAATA
>JGI1221J13441_10000208_pt1 | contig 28500 bp, 23 predicted proteins | sample LakVidmifraction_4_FD_13441 | JGI IMG/M metagenome (IMG submission 13441) | reverse complement strand
TTTAATAGAAAGCAAAATAAAAATATACAGATGATAATTTCTAAAAATCCATATACAGGAGAAGAAATCGCCAAACATCAGGAAGCGAGCGATAAAGACATAGATGATGCCATAAATAAAGCGCATTCCCGATTTACAACCTGGCGGGAAACTTCATTTGCTGAGCGCAGTAAATTAATGAAAGCCGCTGCTAGAGAGTTAAAAGATAACGCTCGCGAATATGCCGAAACCATGACCAAAGAAATGGGGAAACCTATTTCCCAGGCCGTTGCTGAAGTTGAAAAATGCGCGTGGGTTTGTGAATATTATGCCGATAATGCCGAATCGCATTTAGCCAATGAAGAGATAAAAACCGATGCTAAAAAATCTTATGTGAGTTATGAGCCCCTGGGAGTGGTACTGGCCGTGATGCCGTGGAATTATCCTTTCTGGCAGGTTTTTAGATTTGCGGCGCCGGCGTTAATGGCGGGAAATATTGGCATTTTAAAACATGCCAGTAATGTGATGCTCTCGGCAAATAATATTCAAAAGATATTTGAAAAAGCAGGCTTTCCTAAAGATTGTTTTCAAAATATAGCTGTAAGTAATGAAAAAGTAGAACATATCTTAAGAAATAAACACATAAAAGCAGTTACCTTAACCGGTAGTAAGCCTGCCGGTAGCAGCGTAGCTTCTATTGCGGGCGATGAAATCAAGAAATCTGTTTTGGAGTTGGGAGGCAGCAACGCCCTGGTAGTGTTTAAAGATGCCAATATTGCTGAAAGCGTGAAAACCTGCGTTCAGGCTCGTTATCAAAACACGGGGCAAAGCTGTATTGCCGGCAAACGCCTGCTATTGCATCAAGATATCGCTGCAGAATTCCTGAAAGAATTTACCGAACAAGTAAAGGAACTTAAAAGTGGCGATCCAATGGATAAAGATACTTTTATTGGAGTTATGGCTAAGGAAAAACTTGCCGAAGAACTTGAAACTCAGGTAAAAGATTCGGTTAAAAAAGGAGCTAAAATTATTTTAGGCGGAAAAAGGGACGGCACTTACTTTGAACCTACTATTATCACAGGAGCAAAAGAAGGAATGCCGGTTTTTGATGAAGAGACCTTTGGCCCTGTAATTTCAGTTACCGAATTTAAAGAAGATAAGGAAGCAATAGATTTAGTAAATAAATCAGATTTCGGACTTGGGGTTTCCATTTTTACTGAAGATGAAGATTTTGCTTTAAAGATAGTGCCTAAATTTGAAGATGGGGCTGTCTTTGTAAACGAGTTAGTTAAAAGTGATCCACGATTGCCTTTCGGCGGAACCAAAATTTCCGGTTATGGCAGGGAACTGTCCCACCACGGTATTCAGGAGTTCACCAATAGAAAAACCGTTTATTTTAACCAATATTAAGCGTTCTGAATGAAGTTTGGTAAAGTAGAACATCCCGAATCCATAGATTTTTCATTGCCAGCAACACATCCAGAAACGGTAGCAGTGCTCAGTAAAAGAGGTGCTACAGGTTTTAAAGATGTTAGAGTTGGTTGCGCGAAATGGAATAGAAAAGACCTGAAGAATTTTTACCCAAGGGGTACAAAAGACGAGTTAACTTATTATTCTTCACAGTTTAATAGTATAGAGTTCAATGGTTCTTTTTATAGAATGTATCCCGAAGAGCAGTTTAAATCCTGGTATGAAAAAGCCGATGAAGATTTTAAATTTTTTCCGAAGGTACCGCGATTAATAAGTCATTTAAAACGATTGAATGACACGGAAAACCTAACCGACGATTTTGTAAAAAACCTGCTTCAGTTAAAAGAGAAGTTGGGGACGGTCTTCTTGCAGATGCCGGGGAATTTCGCGCCAAAGTTTATAGATAGATTAGATGGTTTCTTTGCGCACTGGCCTAAAGAGATTCCGCTTTCCGCAGAATTAAGACATGAAGATTGGTATGCGGATAAAATGGTAGCCAACGAACTTTATGATGTTCTAAAAAAACGAAATGTTGCTCATATAATTACCGATACAGCAGGAAGACGTGATCTTATTCATATGAGATTGAGTAATACCACGGCATTTATAAGATATAACGGCGCTAATCACAGCTCAGATTATACAAGGTTAGACGATTGGTTAGACCGTCTGGAAGCCTGGCATAACGAAGGATTGGAGTATGTTTACTTTTTTATCCATCAAAATATAGAAGAGGCCTCTCCTTTACTGTCAGCCTATTTTATTGAGAAATTCAATAAAAGATTTAAAACAGATTTAAAAACACCTAAAACTTTAAATTAAAATGAAACAGCAAGAAGTATCAGTAACCGTAGATAGCGTAGTCTTTGCTAATTTTAATGATGAATTTCAAGTATTGCTCATTAAAAGAAAAAAAGAGCCTTATGAAGCCCAGTGGGCGCTCCCCGGCGGATTTATAAACGAAAAGGAAGACCTGGAAACCGCAGCGAAACGTGAGTTGAAGGAAGAAACCGGCTTAGAGATAAAAACTATGGAACAGGTAAGGGCTTTTGGAGCACCGGACCGCGACCCCAGAGGGCGTACCATTTCTATTGCCTTTGTGTGTAGAATTTTTGAGGAAAGGCAATTAAAAGCAGGAGATGATGCTTCTGAAGCTATTTGGGTAAAAGTAGATGATTTACCAGATTTAGCTTTTGACCACGCCGAAATTATTGAGGCTGCAAGACGTTATCTATAAATAAATGAGATGGGTTTTATTTCAAAAAGCAAAAGGCTGTTTAAAAAGTGAAATGTGAACGTCATTACGAGAAATGAAGTAATCTGCCAGTAATTTGCAGATTGCTTCGTGCCTCGCAATGACGAATAATAACACTCTTTTAAACAGCCGCAATTATTGCCTCATTTTTTAAGGGGTCTGAAATTTTTGAAAAAGGTTTCAACAACCCGTATTTTATGGTTATTTTTGAAATAAAATATGAGATTTCATACCAGAAAATGGATTAAACCAGAAGACCTAAACCCTAACGGAACTTTGTTTGGAGGGAAATTACTGGCCTGGATAGACGAAGAATGCGCTTTATACAGTATTATTCAACTGGAAAATTCTAAATGCGTAACCAAATATATGAGTGAGATCAATTTTCAGAATTCTGCCAGAGAGGGAGATATTGTGGAAATTGGGGTTGAGGTTCTCAAATTCGGAAAAACTTCTCTTACGCTTAATTGTGAGGTTAGAAATAAAATGACACGATCAACTATAATTACTATCGATAAGGTGATTATGGTGACTCTTGATAAAAATGGAAAACCAAAACCTCACGGTAAAACTAAAGTAGAGTTTGTAAAAGACCGACTAAAAGATTCCGATTAAGACCAATTAAACCATATAACTACACCAATAAATCATTTATATTTCTACTACTACATTATAAAATTTGACAATAACTAAGGCTATTCTAAAATTTTATGCCTTGAATTAGCGAAAACTAAGACAAATTTCTTCACATAATTATAAAGTCTATTTGGCTATGAATTTTTTCGCAGATAAGCAGAATTTTTTCGTTTTTGAGATTGGTAGTAAAAAAAAGATAGGTTTTTCCGCCTTCTTTTATTTTTAATTTTTTCCGCAATTGCACTACGTTTTCCGGGAAATTCCGAGTAGTGATATTGGCTTTAGAGCCCTTAAACCTTTTTTTTAAATAGCCGGGTTTATATGCCTCAACCTCTTTAATTATAAATTTTCGACCCGGAAAATTTTTGTTTTCTATGGAAGTATAAAGATGCGAATTAGGATGCAGTTTTGAGGTTCCCGTTTCTACGGATAATTCAACGAAAAGTCCGCTTTTCATAATGGCTGCATTGGGTTCAAAAAGAAAGTTTTTCGCAAGCGAATAATCGGCCACAGCAGCGGTAGGCTGATTAAAAAATCCATTGAATTCTTCCAGGCCGGTTTTGGTGAAGTTTAGGCTTCGAATTTTTATTTTCGGGCTCGTTTCTTTGCTTAGCAACCACACCAATTCTTTTACTTCATTTTTCACTGCAACTATATGAATTCCTTGCACGTGTTTAAGTTCTTCTATTCCGGCCTGAAGATCAAATAGGGGAGATGTTTTTATTAAGATGGTATTACTTTTATTGAATAAGAGTTCAAGATGTTCAGGAATATTTGGCACACAATCTCTCAATTTAAAACTTTACCGCCGGTGTTATCTCTTCTGGCAGGATCTATAAAAATACAGTCGAATGTTTTAGCGGTGTTTTTGAGAAATTCGATACTATCACCTTCTTTAAAAATAATATTATTCCTACCGAGTTCTTTTAAATTATGAGCGGCGATTTTAGATAATTCGGGATTCATTTCACAATGAATTACTTTCTTAAAATTTTCAGCAAAATAATAAGCATCAATTCCGAAGCCACCGGTTAAGTCTATTAAATTTTCTCCGCTAACCAGNNAAGCTTTGTATTTTGCAGTAGTTTCAGAAGAAGTCTGTTCTAAATTAAGTTTTTTGGGATAGTAAATTTGAGGATTTTTAAACCATAAGGGCAATTTCCCTTTAGCTTTTTGCAAGCCGGTAAGCTGCTGTGCTAAATCTGAAGACGAAACTTTATAAAACGGACTCTTGCTCAGCGCTATTTTAGCAGCAATTGTGTTTAGTTTAGCTCTTAGAAACTCCTGAACTTCGGCCTGTAAAAGCGCTTTCTTCAAAACTAAAAATTTTAGAGGTCCCGCGTTAAGCGTTTTACGATTTTATATTCACTTAAAGATTCTTTTGCTATTACTTTTATAGCGGTATAAAATGGAACCGCTACAACCATCCCCATAACACCAAAGATCATTCCTGAAATTAGAATAATAAGAAAAATCTCCAGGGGATGCGATTTTACACTGGCACCAAAAATCATGGGTTGGGAGATCATATTATCTATAAGTTGGGAAATAGCATACCCCATCATAATATAGCCCAATTTTGGTAAAATAATAGTTGAAAAATCGGCTCCCAGATTACTGGAAATAACGAATAAAGCCATTAAAATACCTGCAAAAAGTGGTCCCAGGTAGGGCACTAAATTTAAAAAAGCGCAAATAAAGGCAATCGCGATAGGATTGTTAATTTCAAAAACACTTAACAAAATGGCGTAAAGTACAAATAGAACCGTGATTTGTAAGGTTAAGCCCACGAAATAACGGGATAACAAAATCTTAATCTTATTGAAAACGCGTTGAAATTTTTGCTCAGAGCCCCGGTTAGCAAAAACCAGGATGCTGTTTAGCATTAATTTGCTGTCTTTAAGGAGAAAAAAGGAAATAAAGATAATGGAGAATAAAGCGATTAGGGTAGCGCCCAAAATACTAAACACATTATTCAATATTTTTGGAACCGCGCTAATGTCAAAATTCCGAATAAACTCACTTTCTTTTAAACCTTCTATAAGGTTAATTTCTTCTACCCCCAGGTAATTATTTACCTGATTATTCAATTCGTTTAAATCGCTTTTAAAGGCTTCAATGTCTATTTGTGCCAGGTATTGGCTTTGTTCTACCACAATGGGAACAAACACAAAAATAATCCCCACAAAAATTGCAAGTACTAGAACAAGCACCAGAACCACCGAAAGTTGGTTGGGAATCTTTAAGTGCTGCCTAAAGAAGATTACCACCGGACGTCCTATTAAAGAAATGACCGCGGCTATGGCAATATAAACCAGCACCGATTGGATTTCATATAAAAAATAAAGCAAGAGAACAATGCCAATCATTATTCCTGTTGCTCTTAAAATTCCTAAAGTAATAGATTTTGAGTTCACGGGGTAAATATATTATTTCTTCGCGAAAGCAAAGATTGTTTTTGAAATTTCATATAACGCAATTCCTGCTGCTTGAGCTACATTCATACTGCTATTTTTTCCAAACATATTGATATGCAATTGTTGCTCTGAAATTGCTAATAGTTCTTTTTGTATTCCCGAAACTTCATTTCCCAAAATGAGTACCACACCTTTTTTTTCTGCGGAAAACTCAAATTTATCTAAAGGAATACTTTCTGAGGTGATTTCTAATGCAAAGAGGTGATGCTCCTTTTTTAATTTTTCACAAAACGGCAGCGCATCTTCAATAAATTCAAAGGGAACTGTTTTATGAGTATTCCTGGCCGTTTTTTGAAGTCTTCTGCTTTCAAGGTTGGGAGCGGTACCCGAAAAAACGATTTTTTCAATATTAAAAGCATCTGCCAGCCTAAAAATGCTGCCTAAATTGGCTTCCCCTGTAATATTATCCAGAAGGAGGATAATGGGGGATTTCCTTTTCGTAAACTTTTCGTCAAAATGGGCGAGTTGCTTCATTAATTTTCAAAGACATATTTTAGAATGTTGGCACCCATTTGTAAAGCTTTTAACCGCACTTCTTCGGGATCTTTATGTACTTCGGGGCTTTCCCAACCATTGCCTAAATCACTCTCATAAGTGAAAAGACACACCAGCCTGTTTTCTTCGTAAAAACCAAAGGCCTGCGGTGGTTTGTTATCGTGTTCATGTATTTTAGGTAAGCCGTCAGGGAATTTATAATAGGCAGTAAAAATGGGATGACTCGCGGGCAGCTCTTCCAATTTCTTTTCAGGAAATATCTTCTCTAATTCTTTCATCAAATACTTACGCATGCCATAGTTGTCATCAATATGTAAAAAACCGCCGCTAAGCATATAATTTCTAAGGTTCTTCACTTCATCTTTAGAGAAGATCACATTTCCATGCCCTGTCATGTGAATAAAAGGATACTGAAAAATCTCTGTACTGCCCGGTGTAACCGTTATCGGTTTTGCTGAAATTTCAGTATTTATATTCTCGTTGCTAAAAGCGATTAAATTAGGGAGCGAAGTGGGGTTTGCATACCAATCGCCACCACCATTATATTTAAGCAATGCTATTTGTTGCGCGGAAATTTTAGCGCTACACAAAGCAATGACAATAAGTAAAAGGTATCTCTTTATTGGGAACATCTTTGTAAAATTATCAATAAAAAGGCAGGAAAAAAACTATCAGCTTGTTTAAAGAAAATACAAGCTGATAATTAAGGGTTTAGGGTTCTGGCTATATATTAAATTGTTGACATATCGGGATATGGCAACAATTTAATGTAACGCCAAGGTTCCATAAACATTGTTTATCAGAAAGAAAGGTTTTTAATCAAGCTCTAATCCTGATTTATTAGCGAAATAGTATGGCAAGCAACGATTGCAGCTGTTTCGGTTCTTAAGCGGCTTTCACCCAAAGTTACAGCTTGCCAGTTCTTTGCCAGGGCCAATTTAATTTCCATGGGAGAAAAATCTCCTTCCGGACCAATAAGTATATTGATTTTTTCTTTTGGTTTGGCTTTAGATTTTAATGATAATCGCTGCAAGTCGTCTTCACAATGTGCTATAAATTTTTGACCTTCAGCTTCATTACTTATAAAATCAGAAAAGCTTTTAGGTTCATTTAAAACGGGTAAGCTAAAATGCAGGGATTGCTTCATCGCACTTTGTAACACCCGTTCATAACGGTCTATTTTCACCACTTTTCTTTCGCTATGATCACAAATAATTGGGGTGATTTCGTCTATTCCAATTTCGGTGGCTTTTTCTAAAAACCATTCATACCTATCGTTCATTTTTGTTGGGGCCACCGCAAGGTGCAGACTGTAAGTTTTTGCTTTTTCTTCCTCAATCTCAAGGACTACAGCCACGCATTTCTTTTGGTTGGTCTCCAGGATTTTGGCAGTAAAGAGTAATCCTTTTCCGTTGGTGACCTTTAAAATATCACCTTCTTTTTTGCGCAGTACTTTGGCGATATGCTTGCTTTCGTCTTTAGGAAAGACAATTTGTTTATCGGTTTTCTGAATATTTGGCGTATAAAAAAGCTGCATTTTCTAAAATTTGTAACGGGCTTGCGCGGTAGTGGAAAAATCTGAAAAATCTTTTTCTAAAAATTTATAATGTCCGGCAATGGCTATCATCGCTGCATTATCTGTGGTATATTCAAATTTTGGAATAAAGCAGTCCCAGCCGTATTTTTCTTCGGCTTGTAGTAAAGCTTCCCTTATCCCAGAGTTTGCCGAAACCCCACCGGCAATGGCTATTTGATTAATTCCGGTTTCTTTTACGGCTTTTTTTAGCTTATCCATTAAAATTCTCACGATAGAAAATTGAATAGAAGCGCAAATATCTTTCAAATTTTCAGCAACAAAATCAGGATTTTCTTTAGTTTGCTTTTGCACAAAATAGAGCACCGAAGTTTTAAATCCGCTGAAACTAAAATTTAAGCCGGGTACTTTGGGATTTGGAAAAGGAAAAGCTTTAGGATTTCCTTCCTGTGCATATTTATCTATTAGCGGGCCTCCGGGATAAGGTAGTCCCAATATTTTCGCGCTTTTATCGAAAGCTTCGCCCACAGCATCATCTTTAGTTTCGCCAATTACTTCCATTTTAAAATAGTCAGACACTTTTACAATTTGCGTGTGTCCGCCGCTAATGGTCAGTGCCAAAAAAGGAAATTCCGGTTTTTTAAAATCTTTTTCCTCAATAAAGTGTGCCAGGATGTGAGCTTGCATATGGTTTACGGCAATAAGGGGAATCCCGAGTCCCAGGGAAAGCGATTTGGCAAAAGAAGTCCCCACAAGTAAAGATCCCATAAGTCCGGGGCCACGAGTAAAAGCAATTGCAGATATATCTTTTTTCCCGATATTTGCCTCGGCTATGGCTTGATGGATCACCGGAACGATATTTTGCTGGTGTGCCCTGGAAGCGAGCTCGGGCACGCCCCCGCCGTATTTTTGATGAACTTCCTGAGTAGCGACAATGTTAGACAGTATTTTGCCGTTATGTAATACAGCCGCGGCAGTGTCATCGCAGGAAGATTCGATCCCTAATATGTAAATATTTTGTGAAGCCATTAAGTATTAAGGGGCATAGAAATTGTTAATATTGTGTGCAAAGTTAAAACATAAAAACGTATCAAAAAATTCTGGAAAATATTAATTAGGACCGTGGTTGCACTGGTTTTGCTTTTTATCATAATTTTGATCGTTTTCTCTATTCCCGCAGTTCAAACGGGTATTGCCAATAGGCTCACAGATTCCCTAAAAGAAAAAAACGATGTAAATATCGCTATAGACCGGGTAAGTATTACCTATTTTGGGAGGGTGCAATTAAACGGAATTTATATTGAAGACCATCATAACGACACTTTAATTTTTTCTAAAGAATTACGAACCTCGCTATTAGGAATTTCTAACCTGATGGGAAATAAGCCCAAATTGAGCACGACCTACCTGGAAGGCCTGGATTTGAATATGCGAAAGTATAAGGGAGAAGAGAAAGATAATTTAGGCCAGTTTATAGATAAACTAAGTACAACCCCCTCTGGGGATTCTACCCAATTTGAATTACGTGTAGATAACGTACAAATTAGTAATTCTGAATACAGCTTTATCAACGAGGAAGCCGATAATCCGGAGTTTTTAGTCTTTGATAGTTTAAATATTCATGCTAACAACCTGAAGATAAAAGGTTCTGAAGTTAGTGTTAAAGTACAAAGGCTTAAAGGCAATATGAAAAGGGGACTGGAAATAGACAACCTTAGCACTAATTTCTTTTATAGTCCCGAGCAAATGATTTTTGATAATCTTTTACTGCAAACCGAGNAGTCCCTGGTTAAGGCAGATCTCAAATTCACTTACGAGCTTGAAGAGTTTTTAGATTTTGAAAATAAGGTGCATATTACCGGTGCATTTTTAGAATCTGTGGTTTCCAGCAACGATTTACAGGCATTCTATCCAGATTTTGGTGAAGACCAAATCATGAGGCTCAATACTGATTTTGAGGGCACTTTAAATGATTTTGTTTTACCCAACTTGCAACTTAGTGGAATGGATCGCAGTAGGGTGGAAGGGAAAGTGAATATTAAAGGTGCTTTTTCTGAAGGAGGGAAAGATTTTAAACTTACCGGAGATTTTAGCCATTTTGCCACTAATTATTACGATTTGGTGAATTTATTGCCGGCAGATTTAAAAGGAAAATTACCGGAAAGCCTTATTGAATTCGGAAACCTAATTATACACGGAAATGCGATAGTCACAAAGGCTAATCTCGATGCCGATATTAGAATTAATACGCAATTAGGCTCTGCCAATGCCGATGTACTCCTGCGCGGATTTAATAGCTCCAAAAATGTGAATTATACCGGGAAACTCATTTTTGAAGATGTAAATATTGCCAGACTCACAGATAATAAAAACCTGGGAAAAACAAGTTTTAACCTCGATATAGATGGCACCGGATTTGACGCCGATAACCTTAATGCCGAGCTGAAAGGTGAAATTTCCAAGCTGGAATTTAATAATTACACCTACCAGAATATCCGGGTAATTGGGAATCTTAGAAATCCAATTTTCAACGGACTTCTCATGGCAAACGATCCAAATTTAAGAATGGAATTTAACGGGTTGGCAGATGTTTCAGAAGATATTAATGTGTACGACTTTGAAGCTTCCATTGGTTATGCCGATTTAAATGCCTTAAACTTTGTTTCGCGAGACAGCCTTTCCATATTTAAGGGCGATGTGATTATGAACATGAAAGGCACCGATATAGATGACGCTTTTGGTAAAGTTATGCTTTTGAATACGTCCTATCGAAATCAAAATGATCTTTACTATTTTGATGATTTCAGTATTATCTCCAGCTTTAACGGGCCGGTAAGAACACTTACCATTAATTCTCCCGATGTGATTAGCGGAGAGATTGAGGGAGATTTTAACCTTTCAGAAATTAGACCTTTAATTGAGAATTCCCTGGGAAGTATTTACACCAATTACAAACCCAGTACGATTACCAGTAACCAGTATATGGAGTTCGATTTTGATATTTACAATAAGATTGTAGAAGTTTTTTATTCTAAAATCACTTTAGCTCCAAATACTTTTATTCGCGGAAATTTATCTTCAGACGAATCTGAATTTAAAGTGAACTTTCGCTCACCAAAGATCGATCTCTTCGGAAATATGATGGAAAGCGTTAATCTGAATGTGGATAATACGAACCCCATTTACAATACTTATTTTGAGGCCGATAGTGTGGCTACCGATTTTTATAATTTTTCAGAATTCAGTCTTATTAATGTAACCCAGCGGGATACGCTTTTTATACGTTCTGAATTTCAGGGTGGGAAAAATAATGATGATTTCTTCAACCTAAACCTTTTTCATACCATCAACAAAGAGAATAAATCGGTGGTGGGAATACAGCGTTCCGATCTTACTTTTAAAGATAATACCTGGTATATAAACGAAGATGGTAACAAGAGCAATAAAATTGTTTTTGATTTGTCTCTAAATGATATTACCATAGATTCTCTGGTGATGAGCCATAAAGATGAAGAAATTAGACTAAGTGGGGTGATGCGCGACTCTACTTATAAGGATTTTAAAATGGAGTTTGACAATGTTGATGTAGGTAAGGTGAGTCCAGATATAGATAGTTTGCGACTTGCGGGTAAACTTAACGGAAAACTGGACCTTTTACAGGAGAACGGCGCCTATTATCCAAACACCAATTTAAAAATAGATTCTTTACAGGTAAATGATAATCTATTGGGAAATTTAAAACTCGCGGTAGAAGGGAATGAAGATCTCACCAGCTACAGTATTAATGCGAATTTACGTAAAAACGGAAATGAATCTTTAAGTGCTCTTGGTGATATAAACCTTAGTGGAAATGAACCCAATATCGATTTGAATATCAATTTAGACGAGCTTAATATGGCTGCATTTAGTCCACTGGGCGGTAATGTTTTAAATAATATTCGGGGGGCAGCTTCGGGAACTGCCAATGTTTCAGGAAATTATAAAAATCCAGATTTCTCGGGAGAATTAAATCTCGAAAATGCAGGGTTGCAAATTCCTTACTTAAATGTAGATTTGAAGTTTGAGGACAAAGCCGTAATCAATTTAGAAAAACAAAAATTTATCTTTGATAAGGTTGAGATTGTAGATACTAAATATAACACCAGTGGTATTTTGGATGGGAGCATAAGCCATAAGAATTTTAAGGAATGGAGATTAGATCTTAATATAGATACCGATAGATTATTGGTATTGGATACCGAGGCCGATGAGGATGCTTTGTACTACGGCACAGCGTTTATTAGTGGGGAAGCCAGTATTGTAGGCCCTACAGATCAATTAGTGATAGATGTCACTGCGACTACCGCGCGTGGTACCGCTTTTAAAATTCCGTTGAGTGATACGGAAGCTGTTGGGGATAATTCCTATATCAACTTTTTAAGTCCTGAAGAGAAAGCAGCGCGAAAAGCGGGCGAAGAGATAGCGGTTCCCGAAGTTACCGGTATTGAACTTATTTTTGATCTTGATGTTACCAATGAAGCCGAAGTAGAAGTAGTGGTAGACCAAACCAGTGGAAGTACGCTGAAAGGTCGTGGCTCTGGGAACCTTTTATTGGAAATCAATACCAATGGAAAGTTTAATATGTGGGGGGATTTTGTGGTTTACGAAGGGGTTTATAATTTTAAATATGCCGGGCTGGTGCAAAAAGTATTTAATGTAGAATCTGGGGGCAGCATCAATTGGAATGGTGATCCCACAGATGCACAACTAGATGTTAGCGCAATCTACGAATTAAACGCAAATCCTGCCGTGCTGTTGGAAAACCCATCGGTGAACCGTAAAATTCCTGTAGAAGTGGCCATTAACCTGCAGGGGCAAATTGAACAACCCGATATAACTTTTGATATCGAATTTCCCAATGCCAGCTCTGTAGTTAGGTCTGAACTGGAGTACAGAATGGACGATAGGGCCAGCAAAGAATTACAGGCCTTGTTCCTGGTAACCCAGGGCTCTTTTTACAGTGAATTCGGGTTGAGACAAAATGCCATTACAGGAACCCTTGCCGAAAGGGCATCTAGTATTGTAAATGATATTTTTGCGGGCGATGATGGTAAGTTTCAAGTAGGGGTAAATTACGTGCAGGGTGACCGCACGCCAGATCAACAAACGGTAGATAGGTTTGGGCTTACGCTTTCTACACAAATAAGTGACCGGGTAATTATAAACGGACAGGTTGGGGTGCCTATTGGCGGGGTTACCGAATCTATTTTTGTGGGAGACCTGGAAATAGATTTCTTGCTAAATGAAGAAGGTACCTTAAGGGCAAAGATTTTTAACAGGGAAAATAACATTCAGTTTATAGGAGAGGAAATTGGTTTTACCCAAGGAATTGGCCTTTCTTATTCGGTAGATTTTGATACATTTAAAGAGTTGATAAGAAAATTAACCAGTCAGGAATTAAAAGCTACAAAAGCCGAGCAAGAGCAGGAGGAGTCTGCGAAATCTATGGCTCCCAATTATATTAAATTTCCAGATGAAAAACTGAATTAAAACTTATATTGCCCCTTTTAAACCTTGAATTTTTTTCAGAAGAAAAGAGAGTGGTATGTTAAGGCAAAAAATGATTTATGACTAAGAAAATTAAACGAATAGGAGTAATGACCTCGGGAGGTGATGCTCCGGGAATGAATGCGGCTATAAGAGCGGTAGTGCGCACGTGCGCTTATTATCATATAGAATGCGTAGGCTTTATGCGCGGTTTTCAAGGAATGATAGAAGGAGATTCCGTACCACTTAATGCCCGTAGTGTAAGAAATATAATTAATCTTGGGGGGACCTTTTTAAAGTCGGCAAGGTCTAAAGAGTTCAAAACAAAAGAGGGACGCAAAAAAGCTGCGATGCATCTAAAAAAAGCTAATGTAGATGCCATGATTCTAATTGGTGGTGATGGTACATTTAGGGGCGGACTCATTTTAAGTCAGGAACATGATATTCCGGTTATTGGCGTGCCCGGCACTATAGATAATGATATTTTTGGAACACATTATACCATAGGTTACGATACCGCCCTCAATACAGTATTGAGTGCAGTAGATAAAATAAGGGATACCGCAAGTTCTCACAGCCGACTTTTCTTTGTGGAAGTGATGGGCCGGGATGCTGGTTTTATTGCTTTAAACAGTGGAATAGGATCTGGAGCCGAAGAAATATTGATTCCTGAAGAAAATTTAGGTTTGGAGCGTTTACTAAATTCTTTAGAAAGAAGCAGGAGATCTGGTAAAACTTCCAGTATAGTTATTGTTTCTGAAGGGGATAAAATTGGTAAAAATGTTTTTGAACTGGCAGAATACGTTAAGGATAATTTACCGTATTACGACGCCAAAGTAACTGTTTTGGGACATATTCAAAGAGGAGGAACTCCAAGCTGCTTCGATAGGGTTTTAGCTAGTAGGTTATGTGTGAAAGCTGTAGAACTTATTCTGGATGGAAAACGCGATGTCATGGTGGGAATGATGAATAATGAAATTAAAGCTTGCGAATTGGAAAAAGCATTAAAAGGAAAACCAACTATTAACAAAGATTTGCTGCGCATTTCTGATATTTTATCTGTATAAAAAAATGAAAACAGTTGCAATTATTGCCCACAATGGAAAAAAGGCCGAAATGGTCCAATTTTTAAATAACCATAAGGAAGCCTTACAAGCCAAAAATATTAGACTTATTTCTACAGGTACTACCGGAGCGAAGGCTGAATCGGCAGGCTTTGAGGTAGAAAAACTTTTATCAGGTCCTCTTGGCGGCGATGCCCAAATAGCATCTCGTATTGCGGAAGGAAAAGTGGAAATGGTAATCTTTTTTAGGGATCCTTTAGATAAGCATCCGCACGAACCCGATATTTTCATGTTGATGCGTTTGTGCGATGTACACGATATTCCCCTCGCTACCAATCCTGCCACCGCGAGTTTATTGATGGCAGCATTTTAGAAAGTAGGCAGTTGTCAGTTGTCAGTTGTCAGTTATCAGTATGTCTTAGCTTTCCTGCCCACTGAGACTGCCCACTGAGACTGCCCACTGAGACTGCCTACTGTTACTGCCCACTGAGACTGCAAACTGTGACTGCCTACTGTTTACTGCTTCACCGCAATCGCACTAATCTCCACATTTACAAACTTTGGTAAATTTGCCACTTCTACGGTTTCTCTGGCCGGCGCGGTTTCCGCATCGAAATAAGAACCGTAAACCTCATTTATTTTTGCGAAATTATTCATATCGCTTATAAAAATTGAAGTTTTAATGACGTTTCCAAAATCCATTCCTGCTTCTGCCAGGATGGCTTTTAGGTTTTCCATAACCCTTTTGGTTTCCTGCTGAAGTTCTTCTGTTTCCAGCTCATTGGTTTCAGGATTTAAAGCGATTTGACCTGAAATGTAAAGCATATTTCCGGTTAATACGGCCTGGTTGTAAGGACCTATTGGGGCCGGAGCTTTGTTGGTTTTGATTATTTTTTTCATCTGCTTTTTATATTTTTCTCACTAAGTGAGATTTGATCCCGATAAATATCGGGAGCTTCGACATTAGCGTCGAAATGCTATTATTTTTTATCTATTGTCTCGAGCTTGGCCTTAGATATTTGCTAAAACTATATTTTTCCGAAGAAATTACAATCTTCGGTCTGGTTCTCTTCGTTTATCATATTTAATATCACTTAAAATAGAAGATTTTATCCCGATAAAGAAATTCCAGGAACGTCGAGCACTAAACGGAACCCAGTTAAAGCTTAGCCTCCAGGTATTCAAGTCACGCTGAAACCTTAATTGGGTATAAGTGAAACCGAGTGCTTTTAAATCGTACCCGGAAGAAGCTCCTACCGCCCATTTTGGTGAAAGTTCTACATCTCCCGAAAACATGAGGGAATGTGATGTAATCTCGTTTTGACGGGTAGTATTATTATAGGTCATGGTGTAAGATAGTCTTAAATCCCACGGGATTTTATAACTATACCAGTTGTCGTCGCGCTCTTTTCCTTCTTTATCAGCAAACGGGTCTTCTTCTTCATCATCATAAAATTCCCCGTCCAGGTTGGTGCCTTTTCCAAAAAGATCGTCTTTTCTTCCGCCGCCTCGATAAGTGTCGTTATCTATTTCATCTTCGTTTTCGTCTTTTTCATCCTCAAAATCTTTGCTGGAAAATGAATAGCCAAAACTCACATTGGCATTGGTGAAACGAAATAAACTTCCGCCGTTATTTATATTTAATTTATTCGTTCTTCGATTATTATTATCCAGGGCGTAAACGTCTAAATTCCCCGCTACATTAATATCCAGTTTATCTCTAATAATAGGTATAGAACCTCGTAGCGCAATAGGAGAGAGGCTGGGTCGATCGTCTTCGGCTGCAAGGTTATAAGAAGTACTCATGCTAAAGTTATTTAGCAGGGTAATCTTCTCTGGCTCGGTAGCGGTGCTGTCTTTAGAGCGTACTTTGGCCTCCAGGGTGTTGCTTATGCTAAGTCCTATGGAACTGGAAAAATTTCTACCTGGCGCCCCGTATAATGTTCCGTCAAACCTGGAATAATCTACCATATTGGTTTCTATGGGGTTTGCGGGATTCAAACGTTCGTAAGAATCAAAATATTGATCGAATCCTGGATTGATATTATAACTTATATTTGGCCGCATCACGTGGCGTATAGCCTGTATTTTTTTGTCTTTTCCAAAATTTTTAAGTCCGTAAATAGTGGTCCCTATCCCCGTGCTGAAACTATAGGTTCTGTAGGAATCAAAACCATTGATAGTATCGATAATTACTTCATCATTAAATTCATCATAACGCTGATCGAAAGTTTTAAAAACCCAATTTTCTTCGTAATTGGCGTTGGCACTAACACTCAAATAATTAAAAAGTTTGAAGTTTGTGGAAACCGGGATGGAATGTTGTGCGCCATAATTAGCGTCCTTAAACATTTGGGAGGTAAAAAACAGGGAGTCTGTAGTTCTAATCTGGTTTTCTGCCCGCAGGTTATATTGAAAGTTAATATTTTCGATGATACCTTTTTTAGCTCCGGTCTTTGGCGAAAACGGATATATTCGAGACATACTTGCCTGCAGCGTGGGCAGGGTCATATTTATGGTTTTCGTGTTGGTATTTTGGCTATGTCTTGCGGTAAGGCTTAAATTTACCTGCGGTTCTCCCGGAAAAGTTTTACTATAAGATACCGAGGAGTTTAAAGTGTTAGTTAAGAAATTACCCGTATTCATTTGGTTTACAGATGATTGGTAGTAAGTGCTGCTTCCCAGGTTTACAGAAGCATTAAAGCGCGAATTGGGACTTGCTTTTGCATCCTGGCTGTGCGACCACTGAATATTATAAACCGATTGTTCTGAAAAATCTGGAAAACCACGTTCGCTTTGATATAGATTTTCATATCTGATTCTTACATTTCCACGATATCGGTAACGTTTTGAGTAATTGCTCTCACCGCGTATCGCATAACTCCCATTGGTGTAATAATCTCCCAGGGCAAGCAAATCTACATAATCACTTATAGCAAAATAATAACCCCCGTTTTGCAAATAATAACCTCTTTGGCTATCCCCAAAACTGGGGATTATAAAACCACTGGTTTTTTCTTCGGTTAAAGGAAAATAACCAAAAGGTAAGGCCAGGGGAGTGGGGACATCTGCCAGGTACATATTTACTAAACCGGCAACGATTTTCTTATCTGGAACGAATTTTATTTTTCGGGCGTAAAAAAAGTAATCGGGGTTTTCCAGGTCTTCATCTGTAGTGAATTTTACATTTTTCATGAAATACACCGAGTCATTTTCGCGCTTGGTGACTTCTCCTTTTACATTAAAACTAGCTTGTTGGGTTCGGGTATTATAAATTAGTGCCCTTTCTGTATCAAAATTAAACCGAATAGAATCTGGTTCTACGGTTTGATTTCCCTGCACAAAAACCGGGGTTTGGGAATAAGCTCCCGTAGAATCGGGAATTCCGTAGGCATAGACTTCATTCTTTTTATTGTCTATCACAATAAGCCCTGCGTTTATTTTTACATCGCCATATACTATTTCGGCTTCATTATAAAGGAACATTCTATTCTCTTTCTGGCTAATTCTCATGTAATCTTTGGCCTTATAATCAACTATATCGGTAATTATTTGGTTGCCTTGTTGAGGTTTTAAAGTGTCCCCCATAATGCTGTCGGTAGCCTTTATAGTTTGGGCAAGGGGCAGGTTGTCGCCTACAGAAACCAGGCTATCCCGTTCTGCTTCAATTTTAATCCCATCATCAGTTCCTATTTCCTGGGCGTTCACAAAAATGACGGGAAGCAGTATAAAAATACTGTAAAAAAGTATATTACGTATATTTGTTTGCAATGCTCTAAGTGCTATTTTTGTAAAGAATGGCTTGCTTTTTGCAAATCCAAAATTACATATATTTTTTCAGCTTAGATTTGAGATTTCCTGAAAAATAGAAATAAAATAATAATCCTAATTTGGCGTTACGTCTTTATGAGAACGAACTTACTTAAACTTTTAGTATTTTTATTCATCTTTTCAATAAGCTTACCCAATCTTTTGGCGGACAATGAGAAGCCGCGGGATCGCTTTGTAGTGGTTTTAGATGCTGGTCACGGCGGTAAAGATCCGGGGAATATGGGGAATGGATTTAAAGAAAAACAAATCGCCCTTAATATTATCCTCAAAATAGGAGAAGCCCTGGAAAAACAGNAAAATATTGAAGTAATTTACACCCGTAAATCTGATGTTTTTATTCCGTTGGATAAAAGGGCGAAAGTTGCCAACGATGCCAAAGCCGATTTATTTGTCTCGGTACACTGTAATTCTCACAGTTCCCAGGCTTATGGTACCGAAACTTTTGTTTTAGGCTTGCATAAGACGAAAGCGAATTTTGAGATCGCCAAGAAAGAGAACTCGGTAATTTTTCTGGAGGAAGATTATGAAGTAACCTATGGCGGGTTTAACCCTAATTCTCCCGAATCTTACATTGGTATGGCCTTAATGCAGGAAGAATATTTAAACCAGAGTATTCTTTTAGCCGATTTTGTTCAGAAAAATTTCACCAATCAATTAAAAAGAAAAGACCGCGGCGTAAAGCAAGCTGGCTTTTTAGTGCTAAAAAATGCCGTGATGCCCAGTGTTTTGATTGAAACCGGATTTTTAACTAATAATCACGAGGGACCTTTCTTAAACAGTAATAGCGGTCAAAATAAAATGGCCTCATCTATTGTAGAGGCTATTAATAAATATGCCCAAAGTATTAATCTTTCCAGCCTGGAGAGTGTAGAAGATCTTGCACCCGGGGAGAAGAAGGAGCAACCCAGTCAAATTTATGAAGATATTACCTTTAAAGTGCAGTTAGCTGCGGGTTCAAAAAAACTGAAGGCACGCCCCTATAATTTTAAAGGATTGCAGGACGTAGAGCGCACAAAAGAGGGGAAATTATTTAAATATTATTATGGTTTCACTTCAGATTATGTTATGATAAAGAGTATTCATGAACGTGCGAAACGAAACGGATACCCCTCCAGTTATATTGTCGCTTTTAAGGACGGAAGAAAGATCAGCGTTAATAACGCGTTAAAAACAAAGGTTAATTAGCAGTTCTTTTCTATTTTTATTTCTAAATTTGTCCTTATCCTAAAAAATTAGCTTTTGAAATTTACACGTGAGGTTAAAACTGCACTCTTAGCAATAATTGCTATCGTTCTACTTATTTTTGGTTACAGTTTCTTACAAGGAAAAAACTTGCTTGAATCAAACAGAACTTTTCATGCGATCTATAACGATGTACTGGGGCTTTCTCCATCTTCAACGGTGACCATTAATGGTTTAAAAGTGGGCCAGGTGACCGAAATTAGCTTTCTTGATAAAAAAGGTACGCTGGTAGTGAGTTTTACTGTAGAAAACGACTTTAAATTTTCTAAAAGTAGTATCGCCCAAATATATGGAGGTAATATTATTGGCGGAAAATCGCTGGCTATTTTGCCAAATTATGAGGTTAATGAAATGGCGAAATCTGGGGATACCTTGCAGAGTGATACCGAAGAAGGAATTATGGAGCTGGTAAACGAGCGTTTATCACCGCTTCAGGAAAAGGTTGAAAATACGATTGTAAGTGCAGATTCTTTAGTGACCGCTATTAATATGGTGCTCAACGATAGTACGCGACATAATATCCAAAATACTTTTAAAGATCTTAACGCCACGGTTAGGTCCTTTAAAGTCACGGCAAATGCTTTAGAGGGTATTGTAGGAAGAAATTCTGGAAAATTGGATAAAACTTTTACTAACTTAGATGAAATGACTACTAATTTCAATAAGTTTTCTGATACTTTAAGACATATGAATATTGGGAAAATCACTAATGATTTAGAAAAAGTAGTGGCCGATTTTGAAAGTGTTTCCGATAAATTAAATAGAAAAGAAGGAACAGCAGGGAAGTTGATTAATGATGATGCCCTTTACAATAACCTGGAAAATGCTACAAGACAGCTGGAAGAATTATTACAAGATGTAAAACTGAATCCTAAACGATACGTTCACTTTTCTGTTTTCGGTAAAAATCCGGGACCATATCAAGAGCCGAAAGAAAAAGATTCATTAAAATAACCTACCATGCAAATTATTGCTCAGCTCTTATTTTTAGTTGCCCTGGTGGCAGGCCTTGGATTCTTTATTCGCAATATTCGGCGTTTAACTCGAAACATCAAGCTTGGAAAAGAGATAGATCGAAACGATAATTCTGGGGAACGTTTCTCCAAAATGGCGAAAATTGCTCTAGGCCAAAGTAAAATGGTAAAACGACCGGTATCCGGTTTTCTTCACGTGATCGTGTACGTAGGTTTTGTCATTATCAATATTGAAGTTCTTGAAATTATCATAGATGGATTGTTCGGTACACACCGAATTTTATCTTTTATGGGTGGTTTTTATAGTTTTTTAATCGGTTTTTTCGAAGTGCTTGCCTTACTCGTATTTGTAGGTGTCGTAGCTTTCTGGATTAGAAGGAATATGATTAATATTTATCGATTTTTAGGAAACGAATTAAAAGGTTGGCCTAAGAACGATGCAAATTATATTCTTTACTTCGAAATGGTACTGATGATACTTTTTCTGGTAATGAACGCGACCGATTATCAACTTCAGCTCAATGGCGCACCTCATTATACCAATGAAGCTGGTATTGTGGGCAGTTTTCCAATAAGTCAGTTTTTGTTGCCAATCTTTGAGGGGATGAGCAATGCTACGCTAATTATTATAGAAAGAGCTGCCTGGTGGTTACATATTTTAGGAATTTTATTCTTCCTGAATTATTTATATTACTCTAAACATTTGCACATCCTACTCGCATTTCCAAATGTATATTTTTCAAAATTAACACCTCAGGGTGAATTCGATAACCTTCAATCGGTAACAGACGAGGTGAAATTAATGATGGATCCAGATGCCGATCCGTTTGCCGCTCCCGCCGAGGAAGAGGAAGGAGAGCCCGAGAAATTTGGAGCTTCAGATGTTTTCGATTTGAATAGGGTGCAATTATTAAACGCATATACTTGTACCGAATGTGGCCGTTGTACTTCAGAATGTCCTGCAAACCGAACAGGCAAGAAACTTTCCCCAAGAAAGATTATGATGGATACCCGGGATAGGCTAGAGGAAGTAGGCGAGATAATCAATACCAAAGGTAAATATGAAGACAACGGGAAACAGTTGTTGGGAGATTATATTTTAGAAGAAGAACTATGGGCCTGCACTACCTGTAATGCCTGCGTGGAAGCTTGCCCTGTGGGGATAGATCCACTTTCTATTATAATGGAAATGCGACGTTATTTAATGATGGAGCAAAGTGCTGCCCCAAACGAATTAGCGATTTCCATGACCAATATAGAAAACAATGGGGCGCCCTGGCCTTACAACCAGCAAGATAGACTTAATTGGGCTAAGGAAAACTAAAGTTGGTTTTTCTAAAATTAACTACCCGGGGACGGAGCGACGAGGGTATGTCCCGATTGTTATCGGGATGGAAATAATTTTTCAAATTCAACCCAGAGGTTCGAGTAATTAGATCCACTGGTGGGATTTAAACTGAATTAAAAAAAAATACATTATGTCAGAAGCATTAAAAGTACCTACTATGGCCGAGTATATGGCCGAAGGCAAGAAACCAGAAGTGTTATTTTGGGTTGGCTGCATGGGGAGCTTTGACGATAGAGCAAAAAAAGTAACTAAAGCTTTTGTAAAATTATTGCATAAGGCCAAGGTTGATTTTGCAGTTTTAGGAACAGAAGAAAGTTGTACCGGTGATCCTGCTAAACGCGCCGGAAACGAATTCCTTTTCCAAATGCAAGCGGCTACAAATATTGAAGTATTAAACGGTTACGAAATAAAAAAAATAGTGACCGCTTGTCCGCATTGTTTTAATACCATAAAAAACGAATATCCCGGCTTGGGGGGAGATTATGAAGTAATGCACCATACCCAGTTTTTAAAGTCTCTTTTATCTGAAGGAAGGTTAAAAGTGGAAGGCGGGAAATTTAAAGGAAAACGTATTACCTTTCACGATCCCTGCTATTTAGGACGGGGAAATGGTGAATATGAAGCTCCGCGAGATCTGCTTAGAAAACTAGAAGTAGAATTGGTGGAAATGCGTAACTGCAAGAAAAAAGGTATGTGTTGCGGTGCCGGTGGTGCGCAAATGTTCAAAGAACCCGAACCCGGCAATAAAGATGTAAATATAGAACGTACCGAACAAGCTATGGAAGTAAAGCCAGAGATAATAGCTGCAGGTTGNCCNTTTTGNAATACTATGATGACCGATGGGGTGAAAGGGAAAGAAAAAGAGGATGATATAGCGGTTATGGATGTAGCCGAACTTATTGCCAACGCGCAAGATCTTTAATCTCAGTAAAAAAAGCGGACAGTGGCTAGTGGCAGTAGGCAGTTTGGAAAGCGGGATTTGGGAGTTGTGAGTTCTTACCCCAATTGACGGTCGCAGTAGGAAGTTTAGGGTTGAGTCCGCTCCGAAAAGTTAAAAACCCCTAAATCCCTTAAAGGGGACTTCCTCAACTCGTTGAATCTCAAATGGTTCCTCTTCCCGTTCCGTTCAGGCGGACTTTAGGGTCAAGTGTAAAGAATTTGAAATTCAACAATTTCCGGACTTTTCGGAGCAGGCTCAATGTTTGTAGTTCTTAGTTTGGTTTAATAACTGAAAACTGAAAACCCACAACCGAAAACTGACAACTGAAAACTCACAACTGAGAACCCACAACCGAAAACTCACAACTGAAAAACGTTAAAAGCCAAAACTATACTTGAAGCAACAACTAAATAAATTAGTTTTGTAGTTAACTTATTTTAGCGATTCATGTTAGTACCCTTCGAAAATTTACCCGACGATTCCCGAGTTTGGATATACCAGGCAAACCGTTCTTTTAGTGCAGAAGAACTGGAAGAATTACAATCCCGTTTAGACAAATTTGTCACCCAATGGACGGCTCACGGAAGTGATTTAAAGGCCAGTTACCTTATTAAATACAAGCGTTTTATAGTACTTTCTTTAGACCAGGAAATTACAGCTGCCAGTGGTTGCTCAATAGATGCTTCGGTGCATTTTATTCAGCAGCTTGAAAAAGATTATCAGGTTGAACTCCTAGATAAAATGAATGTCTCCTATAAACAGGGGGGATTTATCGCCTATAAAAGCCTTTCCGATTTTAGAAAAATGGCTAAAAATAGGTCGGTTTCTCCTAAGACTACCGTTTTTAATAACCTGGTAAATAATAAAGCTGAATTTCTTTCAGATTGGGAAGTTCCTGCAGCGGAAAGTTGGCATAAGCGTTTTTTTAATTGATGAAAATCCCCTCCGCTCCGAAAATCTTTATTTTAACCTATCTTTTATTTTCTTTTTCGCAGCTCTCAGCCCAAATTAGTCCTTTGGTGACTCAAGATGCCGGGAAACAGAGAAAATGGGTAGATAGCGTTTACCACAATTTGAGCCTGAAAGAAAAAGTAGGCCAATTGATTATGGTTAGTGTTTTCTCTAAAGCAGCAGCTTCAGAATTAGAAAGCGCTAAAAAGCTTATTTCCGAAGAATATATTGGAGGTATCGTCTTTTCTAAAGGCGGTCCTGTGAGGCAGGCTAAACTAACCAACGAGTTTCAAGAGTTATCAAGAACCCCTTTACTGATAGGAATGGATGCCGAATGGGGATTGGCCATGCGGCTGGATTCTACTTTCGCTTTGCCCTGGAACATGACCCTTGGCGCCATTGAGAATAATAAATTAATAGAAGATGCCGGCGCCGCAATTTCCAGGCATACCAAAAGGCTTGGGGTTCATATTAATTTTGCGCCGGTAGTAGATATAAATACAAACCCAAATAATCCCATAATCGGGAACCGTTCTTTTGGGGAAAATAAAATTAATGTAGCTGAAAAATCTCTTGCTTTTATGCAAGGGATGCAACGGGAAGGAATGATGGCCAGTGCTAAACACTTTCCAGGCCATGGAGATACCGATGCCGATTCTCATAAAACGCTACCAAGCATCCCATTTTCTAAAGAGAGAATAGATAGTTTAGAGCTATATCCATATTATCCGTTAATAAGTAAAGGCTTAAGCAGTGTGATGGTGGCACATTTAAATGTGCCCGCGCTTCAGAAAAAGTCGGGGATTCCTTCTTCTCTTTCAAAATCTATTGTAACCAATTTGCTGAAAGAAAAAATGGGCTTTAAAGGACTTATTTTTACCGATGCCCTGGCTATGAAAGGAGTCACCAGGGGTACCGAGCCTGGCGATGCTTCCCTTAGGGCTTTTTTGGCTGGAAATGATGTGCTATTGATGCCCAGCGATGTAAAAGTGGCCTCTCAGGTACTCATCGATGCTTACCATAACAGTATAATTTCTGAAGAACGCTTGCAGCATTCGGTAAAGAAAATATTATATGCAAAATATAAAGCGGGTTTAAATAACGGGAAACCGGTGCAGCAAAATTTTATCACCGAAGAATTACACACGGTGCGGGATAGTGTCTTGTTAGATAAACTTTACGAAAATGCACTTACTTTAATTAAGAACAATAAAGGATTATTGCCCATAAAAAACCTGGAAAGAAAAATCGCTTATGTGAATTTTGGTGATTCAGATGGCAGTTCATTTTTAAAGGAGTTAAGAAATTACGCACAAGTAGATTGGGTTTCGGCCACCAAACTTTCGGGACTTCTTGAGAAATTAAAGGAGTATGAGCTTGTGGTGGTGGGCTTTCATAAGCCCGATATTAATCCCTGGGCCAATTATCGCTTTTCCCTGGCTGAACTGCATTGGTTGCAGCAAATTTCCCAAAAAAATAAAACCATTCTTAGTTTATTTGCCAGTCCTTATGCGCTGCGCGATGTTCGGGGAACTGCTGAACTAGAAAGCATTTTGGTCAATTATCAAAATAATCCCGTAGCGCAAAAAAAAGCTGCGCAGTTAATTTTTGGCGCTATCCAGGCCAGAGGGAAACTACCGGTAAGCATAGGTGATAATTTTCCCGAAGGAACTGGGTATTTCACCAAAAATCTAAACAGGCTTTCTTATGGATTGCCAGAAAGCGTGGGGCTTAATTCTTACAAATTACGGCAAATAGATAGCATTATTGAAGCTGCTATAAAAGGTAAAATGACTCCCGGCGCGCAAATTCTGGTAGCCAGAAAGGGGAAAATAGTATATAATAAGAATTTTGGTTATCATACTTATAATAAGAAAATCCCGGTAAGTGATACCTCGGTTTACGATCTTGCCAGCTTAACCAAGATCCTCGCTACTTTACCGTTGGTAATGGAACTGGAAGAAAAGGATGTCTTATCTTTTGATACTAAATTAGGAGAAATGATGCCTGTTTTTCAAGGTTCAAATAAGGCGAACATCAGGTTACAGGATATGCTTATGCATTACGCCCGATTAGCACCCTGGATTCCTTTTCATATTAACACCATAGATTCAAAAACACGAAAACTTTCCAGAGAATATTTCCGAGAAATACCTTCAGATTCCTTTAATACCAAGGTCGCCAATAGGATGTATTTGCGAAATGATATGAAAGATTCTATTATAAATATTATTAAGGAAAGTGACCTCCGTACCAAAAAAGAATATAGGTATAGTGATCTTCCGTTCTACATCCTAAAGTATTATTTGGAATCTTATTATGGAAAAACCTTAAACAATCTTACGCAGCAAAAAATCTACCAACCGCTTGGGGCTACCCATACCGGTTATTTACCAGATTCCCGTTTCCCTTTAGACCAAATTGTACCCACAGAGATAGACAAACTTTGGAGAGACCAATTAGTACAGGGAACGGTGCACGATCAAGGCGCCGCTTTACAGGGAGGTATTGGCGGCCATGCAGGGTTGTTTAGTAATGCTGGTGATGTCGCTAAAATAATGCAGCTTTATCTCAATGGCGGTTATTATGGCGGGAGCCGTTATTTAAAGGAAAGCACAATCGATAAATTTAATACTTGTTATTATTGCGATAAAAATGTAAGGCGGGGCGTTGGTTTCGACAAACCTCAGTTGGGTTCTGCCGGGCCTACTTGTAATTGTCTGTCTATGAAAAGCTTTGGTCATAGCGGGTTTACGGGAACCTTTGCCTGGGCAGATCCCGAAGAAGAAATTGTTTACGTATTTTTGTCTAATCGTACTTTTCCAGATTCCACGAACCGGAAACTTATTAGGGAAAATATTAGAACAAAAATACAACAGGTTATTTATGATTCTATAGACTTCTAATCTTAAATTACAGCGTAAAACTAACTTTAATGAAAATTGCCATTGTTTGTTATCCTACCTTTGGGGGGAGTGGAGTAGTAGCTACAGAGTTGGGGCTTGCCCTGGCAAAGCGTGGCCATGAAATACATTTTGCAACCTATAGTCAACCGGTACGCTTAGACCAGCTTTCTGGTAACGTTCGTTTTCACGAAGTTCATGTCCCCGAATACCCACTTTTTCACTATCAGCCGTATGAACTCGCTTTAAGTAGCAAGTTGGTAAACGTGGTAAAGCAATTTGGCATTGAACTTTTACATGTTCATTATGCTATCCCACACGCTTACGCGGGATATATGGCTAAGAAAATGTTAGCTGAAGAAGGATTTAACCTGCCTATGGTCACCACGCTTCACGGTACCGATATTACCCTGGTAGGAAATCATCCTTTTTACAAACCTGCGGTTACCTTTAGTATAAATAATAGTGATGTAGTGACCTCAGTTTCTCAAAGCCTCAAAGAAGATACCCTGAAATTTTTTAAAATTAGAAAAGAAATTGAAGTGGTGCCCAATTTTATAGATTGTGGTAAATATGACCAAAAAGAATTCACCGATTGCCAGCGGGAAATGATGGCCGAACACAAAGAAAAAATAATTACCCATGTTAGTAACTTTAGAAAGGTAAAGCGCATAGATGATGTCATTAAGATTTTTTACGAAATTCAGAAGAAAATAGATGCTAAATTAATGATGGTGGGAGAGGGGCCTGAAAAAGCCATGGCTGAAGACCTGGTAGATGAGTTGAATATTACCGACAAAGTCATGTTTTTAGGGCAGAGTAACGAGATAGATAAAATTTTATGTTTCTCAGATTTGTTTTTACTGCCTTCAGAAAAAGAAAGCTTTGGGCTCTCAGCCCTGGAAGCTATGGTAAATAGGGTAGCGGTGATTTCTACTAACACCGGTGGCTTGCCAGAGGTAAACAAACACGGAATTTCTGGTTATTTGAGCAATGTTGGCGATGTAGAAGATATGGCTAAAAATGCCATAAAAATTCTGGAAAATGAGGAGAATTTGGAGTTGTTTAAAGATAATGCCAAAAAAGTAGCCGCAAAATTCGATATTGAAAATGTCGTGCCTTTTTATGAAGCAATTTACGAGAAAGCACTTGAAGTTAAGGTATAAAAAAGGCCTGAAAATTTTAAAAGTTGTCATCCTGAATTTACTTCAGAGCCTGCTCCGAAAATTTATTCGGAGCTCTAACTTGTTTAATATTAACAGAGGTTAGAAGTTGAACCCGGTTCAGCTAGACGAATACAAATTTTTCAAGCCTTTTCTTCTTTTTAAATATCCTCTAGAATTGATACCTAACTCCAAGAGCAATGTCTGGAGAAAATTCGTTTAAGACATTGTTATCGCTAAAGAAACCAAATTCTGGTCTAAAATCTAGCGAAAGCATTAAAGGAATATCAAAACTATATTCAATCCCAATATCTCCGGCTAGGAAAAGATAGGTACCGTCGTCATCGTCGTGTAAGTTATGGTTTGCATCTACGCTTAAAAGTCCGGCTCCAACACCTGCATACCAGTTAAAACCACCTTCAATATTCCAAACCCATTGGTATAATCCCGTAAGTTTAAAGGCGTCATAATCGCTGTTGTCACGCCATCCAAGATCCAGTTCCAAGCGGTTATTATCCATTCCTAAGGCTCTTTGGTAAGAAACTTCCGCCCCCACGCCATCTCCGCCGCCGAATCTCAAGCCAATTGCGTTATCAGAAATAGTCTGGGCCTCAGCCTGATTATAAAGTCCGGCACCGATTACAAAAACAGTAAGCAAAAATAATTTTTTCATAGTTAGTATTTTAAGGTTCGTGAGGCAAATTTAGATGTT
>JGI1221J13441_10000207_pt1 | contig 28583 bp, 29 predicted proteins | sample LakVidmifraction_4_FD_13441 | JGI IMG/M metagenome (IMG submission 13441) | reverse complement strand
TAAAAGTATTTATCCATCCTGTAGGAATAGAATTTGAATCTAATTTATTTGAGTTTATTTTTTCCCAAAACTCTTCTTTAAACTGCTTAAAGCATGGGGATTTTTCTTTTGAACACGACTCAATAGTATCATGACGAGAAGGTTTTTGATTAGATAAATAGCAGGCAATTATTTTCTTATTTGGATACTCGCACTTTAAAGACTTCCAATCGTTAAAACAGCCTTCAAATAAGCTAGTAGTATCAGAATTTATAAAGTTGTGATAAGTAAAATTAGCTCCGATATCTTTAACCTGGTAAGCAATAACAAAATCTTTATTAACTATAAGAACATCATCCAATTTTTTGTATTTATTAGAAGCTAATTCTATCTTTTCAAATTGATTGTTTAGAAGTGCTTCATATAATTCCAAAGCACAAATTTCATACTGTTTATTATAACCAACAATAGCAGATACTTCGCCTATTTCTTTCATTTATTCACCAAAATTTATGATATGTAACAGAAATTATTTTATAATCATTTCACGCTCGAATTCTTTTAAAAACCACTCCAGAGTTTTACTCTTTTTCCCAAGTTCCCTTTCTAAAAAACTCATACGCGCTTTTGTATCGTTCATTTTCGCATTTAGCATCGGCAAAATTGCTGACATGCCTCTTGGATTCCAATAAGATCTTAATTCTTCTGGACAATTCCGAGGAATCACCTCTATTTTTGATTTCCAATTCTCTAAGTACTCTTTCTTCAATGCCTTCTCTATTTTGGAAGACTTCTCTAATTCTGTGGTCAAGATCAGCTGTTTCTCTTTCAGTTGACTTTTTAGTGAGTTCAAAATTTTCAACTTCTCTGAATTGCTCTTCAAGTTCATTTCTTTTTCCGAAATATAATTTTTCCATACCTGATTTTGCAGTTCCAAAGATTTCCTCTGCTCTTTCAAATTCGCTTTTCTCTCTTTCAAAATCTTCAAATCTTCCTGCAATTTCTGAGAATGCTTCTTCATCATATCTCTTTTCCAGATCTGCCAATCGCTTTTGAGATGCTTCTGTAGCTTTCTTAACTCTAAATATTTCACGTTCAAAGTCTCGTTTAATGTTATCGTAGAATTCTCCTTCCAAACACTTTCTAAGCGACCGTATAGTGTTGTTAATTCTGCTTTGTCTGCACGAGACAGATTCTCCAAAAATTCTTCTTTGCTGTTGATCAAATTCCAGTACTCCTTTTGGAGCTCGATAGGAAACTGATATGTAAGAGGTACGGGCTTCTTCGTCATTATATTCCCATTTTACGCGTTGAACACTTTTAAAATTTTCTTCTATTTCTTGATCTGAAGCTCTTGGTACAATTATGCTAATGGTATCAATTCCAAGTCTTCTAAGTTTAATTTTCTTTTCATCGGTCACTTTATGAGTATCTACAAGTTCAATAAAAAGTATCGCTTCATCCTTCTCATTAAAAAAAGTAACATCAGGTCTAAGTAAAAGATACCTATTTCCTATTTCGGGATTTTTCCCATTATAAATAATACCTTCTTTATCCTCATAAAAAGTCAATTGTGATTTAACCTTGTGGGCTGAGATAAATTTTTCCTTAGTTAATTCTACTGGATTACCTTTGGCACCATTCGGAGGGAACTTTAAAACTCGCGGAACTTTGATTCTTTTAATTCGCTGCAATATGTCTGTAGCAATTAGTTCCCGATGCTCCCTGTTGCTATATGTGCATTTCTTTTCACCCTTTAAAACATCTACTGGAATATGGCTAAAATAGGATCGAAAATTTGGATTCTTTCTTTGAATATTGGCCTGCATTTTTTTATCACAACCAAAGCAGAAATATCCTTTTCGTCCACTTTCTGCATCGTCAATATATACAGTCTCGCCCTTAACATTTTTCGCCCTGTCGGTCTCAAGATTTGGTTCGTATATTTTTTTATAAATTGGCATGATTAACTATTTTCTACGATTGCTATTTCCTCCTCTGTCAAACCATACAACTCGTAAATCATCTGGTCTATATCCCTCTCGGTTTCGGCTATTTGTTGCTGAAGTGTTACTGCTTTTTTCTTATTTTCTTCAAACAGCTCCATCCATTCGAATTCGTCTTTTTTGGTAAGTTGCGACACCTCGACTCCGCTCGGTGAGCCACCTGCTTTTATTTCTTTTTCACGGACTTTATTACTCGCCTTTATAGCTTTGTTTAATTCTTTTATAAACTCACCAAATTTTAGTTCGTTCCAGTTTTCTAATTTTCTAGATATTTTCTTTATTTGTAAATTTTCAACGAAAAAAAATTCAAATTTTTGTTTTTGAGAGAATAGATTTTTTTGGTTTTTCAAAATTAAATCTGTGTAATTAGAAAGAATACTTAGCTGATAATCAGAGATGAAAGGGATGGGGAATTTTTCTAAAGTATTTACATTAATTTTGGGAAAAGCTTTTCGACTTAAATTAATATTCTCCTTTTTAAAATATAAAGCACATAACCTACTTACAATAAATGGATACAGAGCTTTGACGTTAGTATTGTTGTTTTTTGGCGTTAAATTAAATATGTCAGAATTATTAATTAAATCATTTTCCTCCAGATAAACTCCATCCAATTGCTCTCCAGATAATATTCTATTTAATAAAATTCTGGGTCCTTTAAATATTTCAGGATCTCGCATTGCTGCTAAATTTTTTCCGTATTTTATAAATCCGCTTGTTCCCTTTAATAAATGTCTTTGAACGTTTCTCGCTTTGAGTAATGGCTTATACGTTAAGTCAGTTCTCTTATCCGAATGATAAATACGGGCATTTGTTAATTCTCGGGTTTGGATCGGTATTCCTTTGCCAACTTCATAAGGTTGCATCCCTTTTCTGAAATTAAACAATTCACCCAAAGAAGTTTTTCCTATAAGTTGAAATTTCTCATTAAAAGAAATTAAAGTGTTGGCTTCAATATCTCGAAATTCCACTATTTTATTTGTGTTCCAAAGTTTAGAGTCAATCGCTAAAAGCCTTTCTTTAATATTTTTAAGAGAACTATCTATTGCAATCACCTTTGTGAAATGTGGGAATTGTGGTTGATCTGTTTTTGTTCCTGTTAAGATAACGGTATCAACGGTAGCCTCCTCAAATACCCTAAAAACATTTAGTATTTCAGAACATTTATTTCTTAAAAAAATAAGAGATCTTAACTTTGAATCATTCTGTGTGGATAACCAGTAGTTCGGAATTATTATGCTATAAACTCTTTCTGAAGAAATAATTTGCAATATTTTTTCTATAAATATTGCGTAGGTATTTATTTGATATTCTGCGCTTTCGTAATTTTTGTAAATAAAATATTTTGTAGGCTCATCAATTGAATGTGATTGTACATAAGGCGGATTCCCAATCACCACATCAAACCCACCTCTTGCAAAAACTTCCGGAAATTCCTTTTCCCATTTAAAAGCTTTATCACCCGCTACTTTTTTATCGTCTATAAGCGAGTTTCCACATTTAATAGTACTGCTTAAATCATTTAGTTTTCTGCGTGGTTGTGCGGTTCTTAACCAAAGTGAAAGTTTAGCAATCTCTACACTTTCTTCATTAATATCTACACCATATATATTATTTTCTAAAATGGTATTTTCTATGTCGCTAAAAACGAGACCTCCACCCAAAAGCTTGGCTTTCATCTCATCTATATAACGATGCTCTTTAATAAGAAAATCTAGAGCCTGATTTAAGAAAGCACCAGAGCCGCAAGCAGGATCGCAAATGGTAAGTTTTAATAACCAAGCTCTATAATCGTCTAGAATCTTAACTAGCGCTTCTAAGGTCTCTTTTTGTCGTCGTTTTCTACCTTTATAATATTCTTCTTCTCTAAAGCCAAGTTCGGCTTTCTTCTCTTCACAAAGTTTTCCTACCGTATTTTCTACAATGTATTTGGTGATGTATTTAGGAGTATAAAAAACGCCGTCCTTTTTACGCTTGCTTTTCTGCTTGTCAAAATTTCCACCCTCAATTTCTGCGTTTACACTTTCAATTTCGTTTAAAGAATTTTCGAAAATATGTCCAAGAATATTTACATCTACCTGACTTTCAAAATCGTATTTCGCAAGCTGTGCTGTATGTTTATGCAGTAATTCGTCGTCTATCTCAATTATATCCAAAATAGCGTCTGGTTTAAAAAGTCCGCCGTTATAAGCAAAGATTTCTGCTCTGTTCTCACTGCCTTTTCTACCAGTATCCAGATAATTAAAGTAGAGTTTAAAACGAGAGTACAAAGGTACATGGGCATCTAGCTCTTTTAGCTTGTTCCAATCTGCCAAGATTTTATGAATGGAATTTGGAGGAAGCAAACCACGATCTTCAGCAAAAAATATAAAGAGAAACCTATCTATTAACTTCTGAGATTTTTTAAATAGATTGAGTTTTACATTTTTCTCCAGTTGACCAACATCAGTTTGCAAACTTTCATTTTCTGAATCGGAATGAATTTCAGAAGAACGAAAACCTTTTAAAGTCTTGGCATTTTTCCGAAAAAGATCTCTATATAATTCCCTTTTAAATATGGAATAATCTTTATAAAATTCTTTTGTAATAGCTTCTTCCACAAATAAAGAATCTTCTTTAATTTTTAGAGGAAGTCCGTTAATAACATTCTCTTTCTGAAGGCATAACCATAGTAACGAAAAATCATAAGGGTTGAGCTCAAAAAGATCGAATTCTAAAAATTCTGTCGCATCGTTTATATAAAACCTAAGCTTTTCAAAATTGGAGGTTATTACATACACACATCCTTTTTGATTGGCTTTATAATCAAAAGCCTGCTGTCGTATCCCTTCTAAATGCTTCGTATTGGTGCCTTTTAGTTCAATTACGCCAATGGCAATCTCCCCATTTAAGATTGCACCATCTGCCTTACGTGCATTTTTTTCATTTTTATATTCGGTAGTAAGATTATAGCTGGGATTTGGATTCATCGTATAACCTAGAATCTTCACAAAAAGTTCGTTTAAAAAAGTTGCCTGAAACTGCTCCTCTTTAGAACTTCTTATGTTTTCCTGAATTTCAGGATGCTGAAAATAATTGGTGAATTTTTTATAAGCTTTGTCAATAACTTGGTCATTTTGAAGCTTTAGGTATTTTTTTAAAACAGAAACCTGAAATAAGGCCATAAATTGGTTTGTTAGTATTACAAACTGCATTACTGACTAATAGGGTAGGAGTAGTAGCAGATTAACGGGAAGTAAAGCTACTAAAATATCTTAAAATTTTAAGATTTGAGATAAATTAATCTTATTCACTATAATGGTCTGATTTTTTAATTCAAAATTCTTGATTTTGTTGGATTCAATAATACATCGAAGTATAGACAATTTAATACAAACTGCTTAAAACAGATTTTTTAATATATAAAAAAGGAGAGTGGTCTATTTCCCATTCTTTTTCTCCAACATATTTTACTTTATCTTCGATAAAAATATTATTATTTATAATAATTCTTAAGTTCCAATTACAATTAATAGGGTGAAGAATGGGATTTAAATTATTCTTAATCTCCCAGATCCAAGCAGGAGGTTGTTGATTTTTTTCATAAGGGTCACAATTCCAGAGTTCGATTCTATTCGGAAAACTGGACTGACTAACCGTTTCTATACATGATATTAGTGGTTTGTAAAAGGTTAGATCAGATATACTATAACCTCTTTCCGGGAATTTGATAAAACCTAGTTTTCTCCAGAAATTTTCCGATTCTCTTGGTTCGCAAAACAACTTTAAGGCCTTATAGCCGCTCGCTTCGAAATATGAACTAACATAACTTTCAAAAATTTTTCCGAATCCTTTATGCCGAAAATGAGGAGCTATTTCCATAATATCAATCTCAATATACACCCTTCCCGCACGCCATACAACGAAACCAACTGCTTTATTGGAAGATTGAAAAGTTATTAATCTTTCTTTATCAAAAGCTTCAACTATAATAGACCAATTACAATAGAAACCCTGATGTGTTTTATCATACTCCTCCTTCAACCAGGATTGAATTTCATCTAGTTGTGTTTTAGTAGGTTGTATTTGTATATTAGAATTTGACATCATAATTGAAATTAAAGTATTAATATTTTAATGCCCCATATCTACCATAACTAACTTGCGCGTGGATCCTGTGCTGTTTTTATAGCGTACGGGAAGTTAAGCGTTAAATAAAAACAGCATAGGGCGCAAACTACTTATGATTTATTATTTACAGTAAAAAATCACCAGTTTATAAGACTTGCGAAGGCATTTCCTGTAAATTTTAGTAAATTTTCGACACGGTGAATTGTCATTACAAATCCTACTTCTTTGCTTCCAACCACTCGCAATAATCATCTTTAGTTTCAGAGTTTTCCGAAAAATATTCCTGATAGCGATTATTCTGGGATTGCATCATCTGGTATACTTCAAACTTCTCCTCCTTTGCTGCTTTGGCGCTGTATCCGAAATAACCCAGTAGCCCTAAGGCAAAAATTCCCAGTATTCCGAAGAGATAGAAGATATAATTGGGAAGTAGCCTGGCACGTTTTAGCTTCTTATCAATGCTCGTTAGCATATCATCCTTTAATTGGTTTTCCGACTCCTGTTTTTCCAGAAAAGAGTTCAGGTTCTTTTCTAAAGCCTCGGTGCTAATGGGAATACTCGAATCACCCAGCTGTTTGGAAAGCAATTGAAGTTTTAGGATTGCTGTTTTAAAGTCCGCCATCTCATCGGTCATCAGCTCCATAATTTCATCTAGTTTTTTCATAATTCCTATCGTTTAAAATCCTATTCCGGCATCCAGGCTTCTTTTAATTACTCGTTTCACCAGACCTTTGGCTAATCCAATGGCAAAATTGGAGCTGAGCTGTACTGTTTTATCCAATAATTTTAAGCTTTTTGGCATTTCCATCATTTTCGTGAATCCTGAGTTTCTGGTAATTTCGGCGGTAAGCTTGCCTCCCGTCATCGACCGGTGTACATCACTCCCTTTTAGGTTAGCCCCTTTATATTCAAACCGGAAACCTTGTAATTGATTGGATTTATTAATGCAGGGAATCACTTTTACCTGCCGGGCTTTCATTATATGAATGTATTCATCCAAAGATTTTGGCCTGGATTCCAGCACCCGGTCATTGATATGTTTCATTGCCTGCCGCTGCCATTTTAATTCCCGTAATTTTTCTTGTTGTACTTCCTGAACCCTTTTTAAACCAAGCTGTTTTGCTACCTCATTTGCAGCTAGCTGACTTCGTTTACCAATAAAGCTGTCATTGTAGGTCTTGCCATCAAACCCAATTCGATTGGTATAGATATGCACGTGGGTATGAGCTTTGTCCCGGTGCACAAAGCCAATAGATTGATTGTTTTCTAGTTTCATCTCCTTTAAAAATTTTTTAGCCAGTTCTCCCAGATCTTTTTTGCTTAAATCTTTTCCGTCTTCAATCGTTGGACTAACGATGAAACTCAAGGTGTTTTTGCTACACCGCTCATTTTGCGACTGGATAATCCTAAACTCCTCCGCAATTTCCTGGGGATTATCGCCGGCCAAATGTTCCTTAAGCACAACTTCGGCCTCTTTTTCCTGGTTCCATCCGTAATCTAAAGCCGCTCCGGTGCTCGCTATGGCATGTCCTTTCCCAATCATTTTTTAAAGGTTTTAAGGTGGTTTCTTATTTCTTCTGCCAGGAGTTTTACTTCGCGGACCAGTATGGGATTCCGGTATTTAAACATATTTGCAATCCGGGTAAAGTTATTTTTATATTGCACCAACAGTTGGTAACATTCTAGCTGCTCCGGGGTGATTCGCTCTACGATATTCTTCTGAAAAGCAGTGGCACGTAGATATTCAGAAAGGGAAATTCCCGCTTTGGCCGCTCTTTTTTTAAGTAGCTTTTTCTCGTAGATCGAGCAACGTATCTGAATATATTCCCGTTTCATTTTTCTTTTTTTTCTTTGCAACCTCCGGGCGAAAAGCAAGAATGTCATTACAATGACACATCTTGCTTCCCTACTCCAATTGAAATTCTCCCTTTTGGACGTTCGCCAGTGTTATTATTCAATTTCGTTCCTTTTTTGAGTTTTCCATAGATTTTTGGAGCTACTCTTGAGAGTTAGCAAGTAGTTACCGCAAGGAAGTCTATCATCCTTATTATGAATTCTTTTATTTTTTCTAGAATTTTTCCTCCTTCAATTTTTCATTCAGATCTACATATTCACTATAAGAATGACTACAATCGGTGACATTGTCAAATTGGTTTAAAAGCGAAAGGGCTGCTTTTTTTCCCGCCGGGTCATTGTCCAGATAAATCAGGACCTTATCATATTTAGTTATGAGCATTCTAATCCTATCCAAAAAAGCCAGAGAGTTTAAAATGATGCAGTCTGAGCTTTGTACCAAGTCTTCATCGATTGTTGCCAGGGATAGAAAATCAAACATCCCTTCCGTAACCAGAAGCTGCTTTGATTTCCTTTCAAACAGGGTATAGGTTTTTGGACTACTGGAGGTTTTATAGTATTTATTTCTCAGTTCCCAGCCTCCCAGATGATTTTGAAGTCCGAGTGCAAAAAACCGTTTTCCTTTACATCGATACCAGACTTGCCTGCAGTAGCTCCTACCGATTTCAAAAGGTATATTTCGAAATTTCAAATAATCAACTAATGCTTTCAGGTGAATAAATTGAACGTCTAGTATTCGGATTTCCGTTACTTTTAAAAGATGTTGAACATCTGGCGGGCTAAAAGAAAAAGACTCCATATCGTTCTTTAAAAATTCCAGGGCCTCTCTTACAGACCAGGATTTCATAAGCATAATCAGATCTATGGTATTACCTCCTTTTCCCAATCCGAAATCAAACCACAAGTTTTTAATTAAAGAAACGCTAAAAGAGGCTTGCGTTTCTGACCGCAGGGGACTCAGAAACCAAGCTTCTTTTTCCGTTGTTCTGGTGGGAAAGTGCCCTAATTTTGCAAGCGTTTTTACGATGCAAATATTACGGGCACTTTTACACGATAAGTTATTTAAGTTCATTTTTTGATTTTTAAGTTACCATCTTACCCGCCCCCTTATTTTATTAGGCTTAAGAAAGATTTATAGTGGTTTTATGGATCTTACCATGTTACCAGGAAAAGTCTTTAAGGTAAGATGGATAAGATTCTATTAAATTATCTTACCATTCCAAACAACCTATTATCATTGAGTTTAAAATGCTTAGGGTAGGGTGGTAAGATGTTTTCAGCATCATTTAATTTCCCAGGGGTTATTTTTAAAAAGTGGTTTTGCCAGATAGCCATACACTCCTTTTTCAGAATGTTTGATGCGGTCATAGCCTCTTGATTTAAGCGCACGTCCCATATTAATTACATTAAGACGTGGATTTATACAGCTCAGTTTAGTAATGATATCAGAAGCGGTCATAAAATGATCCTGGTCTTTACTGGTATCATAAAACTTAGCAAGTAATTCTTCCTCCAGAGTTGGTTCCCTATACCGTTTATTACGTTCTTCATTTTTAATAATATCCTGAAAAGTCAATTCAGGATCAAAATTTGGATCTACGAAAGCCAAATAGTAGGCCTGAGCCCAAACTTTATCGATATCCACCTCTTTGCTATAATTAAAATCAATTTTTCCTAATAGTTCAAAGCACAACCATCTTACAGAACCGGTTTCGTCGGTTAAGAAACTTGCCCTATTGGTAGATCCTATAAAACTGCAGGTCCTTCGTAGGTTTGAGTTTTTTCTATCATAAGGCAATCGTTCATTGATCATCGTCTTAGAGAAATATGCTTTAAGTGCATTTATTTCTCTTTTAGCCAGCACAGATAACTCATCAAGATTGATAATAAAATTTCTTGTAAGTTGAATTCTAGCATCTTTATCTGTAGTCAAATCTTCGGTGAAATACCTGGATAAAGCAGGCGGACACAAGAACCGGCACCAGGTAGATTTTCCCGAATTTTGTTCTGAATGTACGAGTACTAGGCATTGCTTATTAAAATATTTGTCTTCCAGTGCGCCCTTTACACTTCGTACCAACCATTTTCTAAAATGATAAAGAAATTCTTCAGATTCCCTGGTGGGAAGGTATGATGCTAGTTTTCTTATATGGTCGCCACCTATCCATTTAGGAAGCTTATTAAAATATTCGGTAATAGGATTAAATCTTGGGATTAAGTTTGACCTTAAGTAAATATCCAGTTTACCGGGATTAATCTCTATGTTTGATTTCGCTAATTCTATCAGCAAAGAATTGACTTCAAAATCCTCCCAGATCTGCAAGCCTTTAATGGATATTTGAAACTCCTGGGATATTTCGTTAAACCGGATATCATATTTTCTTGATACATACTCGTCCACGTAATCGTAGATTGTTTTCTTCTTTTGTTCGGATACTTGATAAAGTTTAAGCTCATTCTTTTCCATAATCTTGATTTTTAGAACCTCTTATTTCGAAAAGCATACGCTACTGCTTGCTGCTTAATCTCATCTTTAGAAGTATGATTGTTATTCAGTAACCATTTATCCAGTTTTTCACGTGAGAAGAAGATTAATTTGCCTCTTGGTTTGGAGAAAGGAATTTCTCCTTTGGCAGTAAGTTTGTACATATAGCTTCTTGAAATTCCGGTATAATCACAGGCCTGATCAAAAGTCAATACGGTTTTGTGAGCACGGACTATCTTTTCAATACGGTCCAGTTGCTCTAAAATTTTTAATTCGTTCATTTTTAAAATATTAAAGTTAATAAATGAACAAAAGCGCTTTTGTTAGTTGAATTCTAGAACCAAAACTAAGAAGGGAAATAATAGAAAATCGTACAACTCCTACATTGTATCATTTTATGTTTTGTGTATGAAAAAATAGCGCTCATGAAGTTGCCTGATGCAGTCAAACCACAACAGAAGAGTATATCTAATTACATATAAAAATAAAATTTATTCAAAAAATATACGTTAAAACATATAATTAAACTATTTTTGTTATAATTATATTTAAATACATATAATGAAGAATCTCTCACAGTTTTTAAAAGAAAAGCGGAAGGAAAACCAACTCACTCAGGAAGAATTTGCTGAAAGGGCTGGTGTGGCTTTAACTGTAGTAAGAAAGATGGAACAGGGAAAAGAAAATCTCAATTTAGAAAAGGTAAATCAGGTTCTTAAAATGTTTGGACACGTATTAGTTCCGGTAGATCAAAATGATATTTTGTAAACTTAATCTATGAGACAGGCAAAAATTTATTATCAGGAGCTTCTGGCAGGTATTTTAACTGAAACTGATGATGGGGAATATCAATTTCAATACGAAAGTGATTATGTTGAGCAATATCCAGAGCAGTTTATCACTTTTACAATGCCGGTTAGAAAAGAAGTTTTTGTAGAAAAACGCCTGTTTTCTTTTTTTGAAGGTCTTATTCCGGAAGGATGGCTTCTTGATATTGCATCAAAAAACTGGAAAATAAACCGCAATGATCGAATGGGATTACTTTTAGCTTGTTGTAAAAATTGTATAGGCGCGGTAAGTGTTCACCCAATAGCTACAGAAAATGCAGAATAGTTGTTTATATTGTTATAAGAAATTGGCCGATACAGACCCCAGGGATTTTCACAAAAGCTGTAGTGAGAATTTTTTTAATACTGAAATCCCTCCTCAGCTTGAATATGCTCTGGATCAAATGGTAGATCTGGCAAAAAATGTGGTGGAGAGAAGAATAGCAGTTCCCGGGGTACAACCGAAATTATCCCTATCTTTTGTTGACAATGCACTAGCATCGGAGAATAACAGGTTAACAGTGGTAGGAGCACTTGGAGGTAATTATATTTTAAAACCACCTTCTGAGGCTTATCCTGAAATGCCACAAAATGAACATCTGACTATGCGACTGGCGGAAATTTTTGGAATAAGGACTGTTCCGTCCAGTTTAATAAGATTAAAATCTGGAGAGCTGGCTTATATCACAAAGAGAATAGATCGTACACCTGCCAATGAGAAAATACATATGATTGATATGTTTCAGATTCTGGAGGCCTTTGATAAGTATAAAGGCTCTATGGAAAAGGTAGGCAAAGCTATAGGGACCTATTCTGCTAACACCTTACTCGATAAGCTTTACTTTTTTGAAGTAGCAGTATTTAGTTTTCTCACGGGGAATAATGATATGCACTTGAAAAATTTTTCTTTAATAAACCGAACTAAAAACTGGGTTTTGTCCCCTGCCTATGATCTTTTAAATGTTGCCATTGTTAATCCAGAAGATAATGAAGAGCTGGCACTTACTCTTGAGGGAAAAAAGAAAAAGTTAACAAAAGCAAATTTTGTCAGTTTAGGAGAAAAGCTGGAATTAAACAAGAAACAAATTGATGGCGTGTTTAAAAGGTTCATTAAAAATAAAAAACATGCACTTTCCTTTTTAGAGCGCTCCTTTTTATCAAAGGAATACAAGCAAAAATACTCAGACTTATTAGAGCAGCGCTATTCAAAATTGTAATAGGCGGGTAAAATTCACAAAGCATATTATGAAATAGAGATGGCAGCATACCCTGAACAATTCAGGGAGAAGATGATTGTAGTTTGCGAATATTTTAAAATAATTTATCGGAGGTGAAACCCTTTGAAGACTCCTGTTTTAAAGCCAGCTTAAGAAAAATTCTTCTCAAGGTATCATTCTCTTTCGATGAGATCGTTTTTAAGGGTGCACCTTTAATGGTATTATATTTATAAAATTTACCGTCCGATCTTACCACGAGCTTCGAGGTTTCAAAGAAATTCTTCATCGTTAAAGAATTTTCTGGAAAAGTCTGAATGAAATAATCGTAAAATTCCCTGCAGCTTGCGCCATCCATATTAAATTGGATTTTGGAACTATGAACATCCCAATTTTTAGCTAGTACATTCTTGAAATCATCCAGGCTTGTCATTTCAGAATTAACCAGGTCATATTTCATTAAACCGTGATATAATTTTTGGATTTGATCTTCTGATATCGCAAGGTTAAAATTTCTTTCTTTTTTTAGCGCAGGCAAAGTCTTTCGACTTTCTATATTTTTTCTAAATTGATCAGTCCAGGTAATTATTGTGAAATAAAAACCGAGGCCAAATACAAGTAGAACAATTACCTGAACCATATAATTTTCAGGAGAAATGGTAGTTCGGGCAAAAGACATTAGGTGCATAAGTCCCAATCCAATACAAAGAAAAAGAATTCTTGGTTTTTCGAGTTTTGATTTCCAAGACATTTTTTCATCCAACATATAACCCCATAAGAACACACCATAATGTAGAAAAAGTCTTCCATAACTATAAAAGAAGGCAAGGGTAGTCAGGTATTTAAATAAATCAAAACTCATAATCCATTTCTAGTTTGGGAATAAGGTTAGCTGCCTCCTTCTTTTTCTTATCAACTATTTTAGCATACACCTGGGTAGTTCTGATTTCTCTATGTCCCAGGACTTTTGATACAGTATAGATATCTGCCCCGTTTTCTAACAATAAAACTGCATGAGTATGTCTGGCACTGTGAAATGTTATGTGTTTGGTGATACCGGCTCGCATACACCATCTAAGAATTTCAGCATTAAAATGCGCCCCATATTTTAAACCTTGAAAAACGCGGTCACTCTCTTTTTTCCTCTTTCCTAAAAGTTGTCTTGCCTGGTCGGAGATATATTGATACTCTTGACCTGCAGTCTTCTTCTGTTTAAAAAATAAGCGGGAACCTTCCTCTTCATTCCTAACTTCGAGCCAGGTAAGCTTGTTTATATCGCTCCACCTAAGGCCGGTTAAACAGCTAAACATGAAGGCATTTTTAAGAATCTGGTGCTTACAGTGGGCTTTAGCCATAGCTTGTAATTCTTTTTGGGTAAGGTATTCCCTGGTTGTTTCTCCCTGGGCAAAACCTTTCACAGTAGTGGCGAAGTTTCGACTTGTATACCCATCATCAAAGGCCTGTCGAAGAGCCGCTTTGAATTTGTTATAATAGGTATGTTTCGAATTTTGAGATAGAAGGGTGTTGGACTTTGTCTTCGTTTGGTTCAGAAATTTTTTAAAACCTAAAACGAATGCTTCATCAATGTCTTCAAAAGTTATATTTCTTTTTTTGCAATAGGATTCAATATGATTTTGAGCAGCATCCCAATTGTCGTAATTTCCTTTACTCTCATACCGTTCTTCCTTCAGTTTTTCATAGTAGGTGAGAAATAGTAGCTTATTCTTAGATCTGTCTTTGATTCCATATTTCCCTTGTGCGTATTCCGCTCGTCGAATGGATAATATTTGTTCGGCCCTTAGAATGGTTTCTTGATTAGCTCTTTTCTCATCTGTTGTCTCAGGATTCATAAGGATGTATTCCTTAAGGTATTCAAAATGGCGGTTGTGTTCACGCTTTCCATTTTCATTCTTACTAGAACCTTTGTAGTACTCGATGTAAAGACTAAATTTTCCGGTGGTAAGTTTCTTTTTTCTCAGAGTAATTTTCATGACATTTCCTTTTCACTAAAGTTAAAAATTATTCACTTTCAAATTGCAAAGAAAGGATCATAAAAAATCTTAAAATTTATAATTTTTTATCCAAGCATTTACTGGTAAATACGTGTAAATTAAATGCTTATAATAATATTTGAAGTGTTTTATATAAAATTGAGAGATGGCTAATTAGCTTTTTTTATTCCGATTATCAATTTTTTAGATCAAAATATTCCCAAAACAGCTTGTTATCGAATTTTAGAAAACTGTAATCACTAAATAAGTTTGAAATAGTTAAGCAAAAGAATTCTGGATATTATCATCCGGTGGAGGGAGGTTCATTCTAAAACAACTTCAACTTTGAATCCTATTCTCATTGAGGAATCACTTTATCCAAGGATCTCTTGTTAATGCGCGTCAGGCGCTCTGATAAGTTGACACTCTTAATAGTACCGTCTTTCACCAAACGATATACGGTTTTAGTAGAACATCCTATTAGGGCAGCAGCCTCACTGACCGATAAATAGTCTCTGTATTTAAGGTTTTCTAATTGAGTTTTTTCATTTCGAAAATTCAATTCTTTATTTACCTTTTTTGTTCTTAGCTTTTGTTTATAATCTCTGCTATTACATTTATGTGAACAATACCTTGTTTTTGTTGTTTTTGCAATAAATTCTGTTCCACAATAATCACAGGTGCTTTTAATTCTAAGGTTACTGCTCATAGTTAAATAATTTTGGATGGATATTCAATTTTAGAACTATTATTTACAAATTTAAAGAAATAAGGGTAAATAAATAGAAATAAGGGTGATTAAGGGTAAATAGGAGGAATCAAAGGTAAATAAGGGACATAATCTCGCAATTTTTCTTACAATTATTTATCAATTTTTCTTCAGTAATAATATGTAAATAGATGATTATCAGTATATTTAAAGAATATTTTCTAAATAAATAGAATTTGTAAATAACTTTTAAATCCAATATATTTCGACGAGATTACTAAATATTTTATCGAGGTGTAAATAAATACACCTATTATGCGTATATTTTATACGAGGTGTAAAAAAGGTGTAAGAATAGGTCAAATTAAGGAGTAGTAAAGGAAAATATAATTTGTTAAAAATACGTGTAATACTTTGATATTAAAGGTTATTAGCTGCATTTAGCATCAAATTACATTAAATAATATTACATGTTTATTTTCCAATACAGAAATTAGAAAAAATATTTCCCAGTAGTTCATCGTTCGTAACCTGCCCGGTGATTTCACCAAAATATTCCAAAGCTTCCCGAATGTCAATGGCCAAAAGATCTCCCGAAAGTCCAATGTTTAAACCTTCTTCTACTTGATTGATTTCTTCCAACGCCTGTAACAAGGCGTTATAGTGCCTGCTGTTGGTTACAATGGTATTGTTATTTCGCAAGGCTCCCGTATTGACAAATTCTAAAAGTTTTTGCTTTAATTCCTCAACCCCGGCGCCTGTTTTCGCCGAAAGTAATAAAAGATTCGCTCCTTTAATTTCTTTCAATCTATTTCTAAAATCTGAAATTTGAGTTTCACTTAATAGATCAATTTTGTTGACTATAATTAAAATTGGTTTTTGTGGGAATTGGTTTTTGATTTTTTCTATTTCAGTTAGTACTGAATCTTGAATTGCCCCATCGGGGGTTAGGGGGCTTATATACATAACAACCTGCGCCTGACTAATCTTTTCGAAAGTCCGTTTTATGCCGATGCTTTCTACCACATCTTTGGTTTCCCTTATGCCTGCGGTATCAATAAACCTAAAGCCCACGCCGCCAATGCTCAGTTCATCTTCAATAGAATCGCGGGTAGTACCGGCGACTTCAGAAACTATGGCGCGTTCTTCGTTTAAAAGGGAGTTCAGCAAGGTGGATTTCCCTACATTGGGTTCTCCCACGATAGCTACGGGAATTCCGTTTTTAAGTACATTTCCGGTGGCAAAAGAATCTATCAATCTTTTTAAAACCTGCTGGATTCGAGCTACCAGTTCTTTAAATTGATCCCGATTGGCAAACTCTACATCTTCTTCAGAAAAATCTAGCTCTAATTCAATTAGCGAAGCGAAATCTAATAATTCCTGGCGCAAGCGATGAATCTCGTTAGAGAAGCCGCCGCGCATTTGCTGTAAGGCCATTTGGTGGGAAGCCTGATTTTCAGAAGAAATTAAATCGGCTACTGCTTCTGCCTGACTTAAATCCATTTTTCCGTTTAGAAAAGCACGCATGGTAAATTCGCCTGCTTCGGCAGATCTACAGCCTTTTCTAATCATTAATTGAATAATTTCCTGCTGAATATACGGACTGCCGTGACAGGAGATCTCTACAGTTTCTTCCCCGGTATACGATTTTGGAGCTCGAAATACCGAAATTAAAACTTCATCTAAGGTACGTTCAGCATCCATTAAATTTCCCAGGTGCAAAGTGTGGCTGGGTTGCTCTTCCAGCTTCTTTTTACTTTTCGCTTTAAAAAGCGGGGAAACAATGGCCAGGGCTTTTGGGCCAGAAACTCTTAGTATGGCAATAGCACCGGCACCCGAAGGGGTGGCAAGCGCCACAATAGTATCGTTTAACTTCATAGTGCAAAGATAAAAAATCAGGTTGCAGTTAGCGGATTTTTAGTTGGCAGTTGTCTAAAAATAAAAAAAGCACTCCAAGAATCCGAAACCTTCGGGCAAAGATATAAGGTATGAATCAGAAAATACTTTTAAAAAAGAGGGGCAAGACTCGGGTAATTAAACCTTCTGGAGGGATTAATGTAACATTAATTGAATTTTAACGTCTTATTTCTAAAGTAGCGGTATTCCCACAACTTAATCCTCCATACTAACTACTCAATACTATATCTGAAATGAGAGAAGATAACCAAATGCTTATGATCACTCACCTTTGTCAATTACTAGGTCTTGTTACCGGAGTTGGCGGGTTTATTGTTCCCTTAATTCTTTGGCTTACGCAAAAAGACAAAGTTGCGGGAATGGATTTCCATGGAAAAATGATCATCAATTTTCAAATAAGCATGTTTATATACAGCCTTATTTGCATTCCGCTTATCTTCCTACTGGGACTGGGATTCTTAGGCTTTATAGTGATTGGTATTCTTATGTTGGTCTTTCCTATAATCAATGCAATTAAAGTGAGCAACAATGAAATCCCAAATTATCCATTAACTATTGAGATCATAAAATAGTGCAACAAAAAAACCTCACAGGTTTTCAAAACCTGTGAGGTTTAGATTCATTCAGAAATTCCCATATCAGGGAGATTAGAATTCCCCCTTCGGGGGCTAGGGGGCTTTAGGAGGCTTCCTTTTAACTATTAAGCATTACAGGCATCACAAGCATAGTAATTTTCTCGCCAGGATCTAAACCATCTACCGGCGTAAGAATTCCTGCGCGGTTTGGTAAACTCATTTCCAACTGCACTTCATCTGAAGTTAGATTGTTCAACATTTCCGTGAGAAAACGGGAGTTAAATCCAATTTGCATATCGTCACCTTCATAAGAACAGGTTAACCGCTCCTCGGCCTTATTGCTGTAATCTACATCTTCGGCAGAAATATTTAATTCGGCTCCCGCGATTTTTAAACGTACCTGGTGGGTGGTTTTATTGGAGAAAATAGAAACCCTGCGTACGGAACTCAAGAACTGGTTTCGTTCAATCGTTAATTTATTCGGATTTTCCTTCGGAATTACCGCTTCATAATTTGGGTATTTTCCGTCTATAAGTCGGCAAACCAACTGGGTGTCGTCAAAAGTGAATTTCGCATTGGCGTCGTTATACTCAATAAGCACTTCACTTTCACTTCCGGCTAAAATTCCCTTTAAAAGGGTTAAAGGTTTTTTGGGCATAATAAAATCGGCAGCTTCGGTAGCGCTAACGTCTTCCCTGCAGTATTTCACCAATTTATGCGCATCGGTTGCCACAAAGGTAAGTCCGTCTGTGGTAAACTGAAAAAATACACCGCTCATCACCGGGCGGAGATCATCGTTACCAGAGGCGAATATTGTTTTGCTTATGGCGGTGGCCAAAATATCACCTTCTATCACCGTTTTACTGGGATCTTCCAGTTCTACGGGATTTGGGAATTCTTCACCATCGGCGTAAGCCAGGGCGTATTTCCCGTGGTTAGAGCTTAATTCTATAGTGTTGTTATCTTCTGCTACAAAAGTTAGAGGTTGCTCCGGAAAGGTTTTTAGCGTGTCTAAAAGCAATTTTGCAGGTACCGCTATTTTCCCTTCGGAATCTGACTCTACCTTTAGTTTTGCAGACATTGTGGTTTCGAGGTCTGAAGCAGAAACTTTAAGTTCGTCCTGATTAAGGTCGAATAAAAAATTGTCTAAAATAGGTAGGGTGTTGGTATTGTTAATTACCCCGCCCAATATCTGAAGCTGTTTCAGCAAATAACTGCTGGATACAATAAATTTCATCGGCTTTGTGATTAATTTGAATCAATTACAAATATATTTGAATCAGTTAAATTCGAAGCCTTTTCAGGCGAGTATTTATTAACATTACTATCTCAAAACTCTCTTGTATTCTACTGAAAATAAGTCCTGTGCCGCTACTAAGCAACTTTTGATTGTTAATATGTTGCTTTCTCTGGTTTAACTTTCGTTTTGGGAAATGCTATTTGAGGTATTTCCTTTTCCTGAAAAAATTAAAGACGAAAGCGAAGCCTCCCAAAATAAGTAAAGGAAGTACAAGATTTATTATTTGCCACTTTTGCCTTTCATTGGCTGCTTTTTGCTCGTTGAGGAACGCGATAGTGATTTCTTTACTCCTTATATCTATCAATCCGTTGTCATCTAACATATAATTCACGGCATTCAGGAGAAATTCTTTATTTCCGTAGGTATTTCCTGTATAGCGCTCAAAACCAAGTTCCAGGGGTTTTCCTTGCTGCAAATCGTTTTTAATCACATCGCCATCGGAGATTACCAACATTTTTGTAGGCGTACTTTCTTCCTGGGGATGCTCTATTGCAAAAGGTTTCACCCTGTTTTTGTAAACCGAAGTAAACCGGCCTTCCAATAAAACCGCTAAAGGCTGTTCTCCATCTTTGTAAGTGGCTAGGTTTGGCTCCTGGTTTACGAGCTCCAGACTAATTTCCCTGGGCGTGCCTTCTACCCGGGTTTGTGGGGAGCTGCTTAGCAAAATTGTTTTCTGTAAATTGTTGGCCAGGGTGTCTATTTGGTTGGCATATTCAAACTTTACTGCTTCAATATTATTGATAATCGGGTGGTCGTTGGGCGAGGTGGTAAGCGGACTGTAAAACCAGGGATACGGATTAAATCTAGTGTTATTACCCTGCCCGGAAGCCAAAATAATTGGTGCCGAATAAATATCGTTAATCAACACCGGGTTTATCCTTATCCCATACGAAAAGAAAAAATCGCCAAGATTAAGGTCGCGGGGTAGGGCAAAAGCTTTTCCTGCGGGATTTAAAAGGCTGTCGGTTTCCATGGCTACGGCTTCGGTGAGCCATAAAGATTTACCGCCTTGCATGGTGTATTGGTCCAATACATATTTTTCCTTTTCCGTAAAGGCCTGGGTCGGTTTTGCTTCAATAAGCAAATCATACTTTTTTAATTCTTTGAGCGTTTCTTGAGGATTTTCGGCAACCGAATCTAAAGTGAACGGAGCCATAAAATAATATTCTTGTAGGGTTTTAATGAAATCGGCAAGCTGGGCATCGGGCAGTTCCCCGTTGCCCCGCATTACCGCAATTTTTTTCTTTTTCAGATAAATCAATTTATTTAAAGCATTGGCTATCGCATATTCCAGTTGTTGAACAGAATTGGAAACGCGTTCTTCATCTGTAGCACCAAGTTTGTTTTTTAGCAAGGGAATTTGAACCTTTTTCCCGCCAAGTTTGGCCACGGCCCAGGGAAAAACCAAAGCTTCTGAGGTTTTTCCATTCTCCTGAACGCTCACCCGGGCAGGAGACATTCCCCTTTTGTGAAAATCTTGCGCCGTTTTTTCGGCATTGGTGCTTTCCTCTAAAGGATTTGTGAAAGTGAATTTTATATTACTGTTGTAAGCCGAAAATTCTTCCAGCATCTGCCGGGTTTCATTGCGTAACCTTCTAAATTCCGCGGGAAATTTCCCTGAAGAAAAACTTCAATAACAATAGGTTCGCTGGCATCTTCAACAATATTCATTGCGGCGGGGGAGAGGGTGTAACGCTCATCTTGGGTAAGGTCAAAACGCGCAAAGAAATTAGCGGCCAGCCAATTAACAGCCACAATAGTAAGGATTAAAAGTAAGGCGGTTTTATAAATGTTTTGTTGCTTCAAGACTACGATTTTTGCTGAATTGCCTTTAATCTTAGCTTAGTTAACGCCAAAAATAAAATGATAAAACTTAAAAAGTAAATGAGATCGCGGGTATCTAAAACCCCCCGACTTATACTTTGATAATGAAAACTAATCCCCAGGTATTCTAAGCCATAAGCGGTATTGCCAAAAAGGGCGAAACTCCCTAAACCTTCAAAAGCGAAAAAACTAAGAAAGCACAAAAAAACCGCAATAATAAAGGAGATGATTTGATTTTGGGAAAAAGCGGAGGCAAAAATACCAATGGCAGTATAACACCCGGCAAGGAGCATGAGGCCAACATAAGAACCTATTGTAGCGCCAAAATCTAAATTCCCAACAGGATTTCCCAATTGATAAACGGTAATCACATATAGGAAACTGGGTACAATGGCTAAAAGGGCCAGTAACAAAGCTCCAAAGTATTTCCCCAAAATAAGTTGATTAAAACCAATGGGACGGGTAAGTAAAAGCTCCATGGTACCTTGCTTTTTCTCTTCAGAAAAGCTCTTCATCGTAATGGCCGGAACTAAAAAAATAAATATCCAGGGTGCCAAATTGAAGAAAGGTTTTAAATCGGCAAAACCATTATCCAGAATGTTATATTCTCCCGTGAAAACAAATAAGAAAAGTCCGCATACCACTAGAAAAATTCCAATCACCAAATACCCGGTGGGCGATGAAAAAAAGGAATTTATTTCTTTGTTTAAAATGGCTAGCATCTTTGAATTTCGGTTTTTCGGTTATCGGTTTTTCAGTATGTCTTAATCGATGCGTCATTGCGAAGCGCGCAGCGATGTGGCAATCTGTTGTTCGGTGTTTATTGTTTGTTGTTGGTGTCGGGTTACACGTTTTTAACCACAAACCACAAACATTCTTTTAACTCACAACTTCCGTACTCCAGGCTTCGGGTTTTTCGTTAAAGAGAATTTTGGTTTTGGCCCAAATTCCTTTAAAGACTTCAGAATGTCTATAGTTTTCTAAAGCGGTTTCATCGCTCCAATAACTATACGTAAAAAAGCGGTTGGTATTGTGTTTATCGCGCAATAATTCGACTTTATGACAACCTTTAAATCCTCGGATCCTATGTTTATTTTCTTCAAAATTAGCCAGGAATTCCGGGATTTTTTCGGGATTAAAGCTCATTTTTACAATTCTATTCAGCATTACTTTTCAAAATTTATGGTGACGGTATCCCGAAATTCGAGTCCGAAGAGGGTAGAGGCGCTTCCTACGGTAGAAGGGTTGCTTTTGTATATGGCCAGTTCTATATTTTCTTCAGAATTAAATAAAGCCAGTTTTTTACCGCCTTCTTCGCCACGGCTTTCTTTCTCTACCTCAAAATTAATCCAATCGGAATAAGATTCGTGAATTTCTTTAAAAGTAACCATTCTCGCACTAAGGATGAAATTTCGACCTTTTCCTATTTGGTCAAATAATTTGCGGTTAATATTGGTAACCACGTTCCCGTAATTATCAATATATAGAACGTGTCCTAAAATTTTATCTTGTTCTGTATTTACAGTCGGTTCAAACTGTTTTAAATACTTAATTTCGTTAATATTCCTTCCAATAACATCTAAGGTGCCGCCGCGTGCAATATGGCAAGCCACTCGCACAAAAACGTCTAATACCGGAAAGTTGGTTTGTGTGGAATCGTGAATGTTAATTTCCACAATTTTTTCAGGTTTAATTTCTGAAGCCAATAAAGATAAAATCCCATTATTGGCGCAAATAAAATAATGTTCATCCAATAAAACGGCCAAATGCTTATTTTCTGGAGTAAATTCTGAATCTATTCCAATAATATGAATACTGCCTTTTGGAAAACTATTATAGGCGTTTTTAATAATATATGCAGCTTCACTTATATGAAAAGGAGAAACCGAATGAGAAATATCAACTATCCTAACTTGATCCAGCTCTTTGTAAATAGCACCTTTAACTGCTCCTGCAAAATAATCTTTTTCCCCAAAATCGGTAGTTAAAGTAATTATGGCCATAGATAATTGTTAATATTTTTTTTTACTTGTAAGCGCTAAATTTACGTAAGTTTGTATAGAAGCTGAAGAGAAGTGTAGGCACTACGCGAGAATTTAAAGGTCTCGATTTTTAGGTCGATTATTTTTAATTTTCCTTTACTATGGCGTGGTGGTGTGGTGAATTTTTCTCATCTTGCTTTAAACTATTATCCTAAATTTTGTTTGCCAAAATTAGCATTTAAACTTAGTAGGCACAAAAAAGAATAGCTATAAATAAAAATATTTTGAACATCTTTTTTCAATTAAAATCATAGGCTTTTGAACGAAATTGTTATTGAACTTTCAGAAATTAATCCCCGGGAGTTTTTCGGGCAGCAGAATGAACATATTGAACTTTTAAAAAAGTATTTTCCGAAGCTAAAGATTGTAGCCAGGGGAAATAAAATTAAAGTTTTTGGAGATGAAGAGATGCTGGAAGAATTCGATCAACGTATCAATATGCTCATGGACCACTTTGCTAAATATAACAAATTGGACGAGAATATTATAGAAAGAGTATTGACTAGTGAAAAACGCTCCGATTATCAAACCTCTGCCGAGAGTGGAGAGATTTTGGTGCACGGTGTTGGCGGCCGACTCATAAAACCACAAACTGCAAACCAACGAAAGCTAGTAGAGTTAATGCGGAAAAACGATATGGTTTTTGCCATTGGTCCTGCCGGAACCGGGAAAACTTATACCGGCGTTGCTTTGGCCGTACAAGCTTTAAAAGAAAAACAGGTGAGAAAGATAATTCTAACCCGGCCGGCGGTTGAAGCCGGGGAAAATTTGGGATTTCTGCCTGGAGATCTCAAGGAAAAACTGGATCCCTTACATGCAACCGCTTTACGATGCCTTGCGGGATATGGTTCCGCAGGAAAGGTTGGATTCGTTTATTGAAAAAGGAGTAATCCAAATTGCGCCTCTTGCTTTTATGCGCGGAAGGACTTTAGATAATGCTTTTGTGATTTTAGATGAAGCACAAAATACCACCCACGCGCAAATGAAGATGTTCCTTACCAGAATGGGGAAAAGCGCCAAGTTTATGATTACCGGAGACCCGGGGCAAATAGATTTACCACGCCGAACGGTTTCGGGTTTAAAGGAAGCGCTATTGGTACTAAAAGAAGTAAAAGGGGTAGGGGTGATTTATCTTGACGATAAAGATGTAATTAGACATAAGCTGGTGAAAAAGATTATTTCCGCTTATAAGGAAATTGAACATACCGAATAGGTTTGGGATGAAATAACTTAACCAGCATTATTCACTCTTTTTAAAGAATATGGTGGATTAAGCAGGTTAACCCCGACTTAGTTGCACCTATTTTTGAGCATTAAAAATGTTGGTGAAACTTTGTCATAAAAGGACATTGAGTTTAATTTATAATTATTCTGGGTTAGGCTTATAGAAAACCCATTATATCAATCAGCTTTATATTTAGATTAATGAACAATACCATTATTAAAACCGATTTTAATTTCCCGGGTCAAACCGATGTTTACAAAGGAAAAGTTAGGGATGTATACACCTTAAAAAACAACAAACTTATTATTGTCGCTACCGATAGGCTTTCGGCTTTTGACGTGGTAATGCCTAGGGGAATTCCTTATAAAGGCCAAATCCTTAATCAGATTGCTACCAAAATGATGGAGGTCACTCGTGATCTTGTACCCAATTGGTTGGAAGAAACCCCAGATCCCAATGTAGCAGCCGGCCAGGCTTGTGAACCTTTTAAAGTTGAAATGGTAATACGAGGGTATTTGGCGGGACATGCCGCGCGGGAATACAAAGCGGGAAAACGCTTGCTTTGTGGGGTAGAAATGCCCAATGCAATGAAGGAGAACGATAAATTTCCTGAACCCATTATTACCCCGGCTACCAAAGCAGAACAAGGCGATCACGATGAAGATATTTCTAAAGAGGAAATTTTAAGACAAACGATAGTTTCTAAGGAAGATTATGAAATCTTAGAAAAATATACCAGAGATTTATTTAAACGCGGTTCTGAGATCGCCGCCGAGCGCGGACTTATCTTAGTAGATACCAAATACGAATTTGGAAAGACCGCCGACGGAAAAATTGTGTTGATCGATGAAATTCACACTCCAGATTCTTCCCGATATTTTTATGCAGATGGCTACCAGAAAAGACAGGATAATGGAGCACCACAAAAGCAGCTTTCCAAAGAATTTGTGAGGCAATGGCTTATAGAAAATAACTTTCAGGGAAAAGAAGGACAAATTTTACCTAAAATAAGTGATGAATATATCACTTCTGTTTCCGAAAGGTATATTGAACTTTACGAAAAGATCACCGGCGAGGCATTTGTGAAGAGCGATATTAGTAATATTCAGGCAAGAATCGAAGAAAATGTGCTTGAGTATCTAAAATAATGAACTTTTCATTATGAAAAAACAAACCGGATTAGGCTTGTTTAAAGTCAATAAAAACGGATTTTCAAGAATTGGTAGTTCTGAAAAATTATGAAAAATGTTGTAAATAATAATAAAAAACGAAAATGACTGATAAATTTGAAAAATGGTTGATTAATAATGAATTAAAATCTACTCAGACTGCTTATAATTATGTAAAAGCTATAAATAGAATATCCAAACATTATTCAAATCAAATTAATGGAGATATCAATTTATATTCTATTGACGAATTGAGTGATTTAAAATCTATTGCAAATTTATATGGAACTACTGGAAAATACTCCGAATTTGGTCATATAGGAAATGGAACTAACCGTGCTGCTATAAACTCGCTTTGTAGATTTAGAGAGAACAATTTAAATCTCAAAATAACCAATGAGATTCCAAATGAGATACTTGAGGGAATTGAATCTGTTGAAAATTCAAATAACTTTAGCTATGAAAGAGATTTGAAAAATTCTTTGGTTTACCAAATCGAAGAATTATTTCCTGAATATAAAATTTTCGGTCATGAAAATGAAGGAATTGAATACCTTATTGATGGTAAGAGAGTTGATATATTGTTAGAGAAAAGGGATGGAAGTTTATTAGCAGTCGAATTAAAGTCCGGCATTGCAAATTTCAAAGTATTTGGTCAAATTTCAATGTATATTGGTTTATTAATGAATAAATTTCCAGAAAAAAAAATAGCGGGATGTATCGTAGCTGGAGAAATTGATAAAACATTAAAGTGCGCAACCAGAACAACTGATATAATAAGCTTAATGACTTATTCGATGAAACTTGAATTACAAACGCCAGAATAAAAAATAGTATGCACAACAACTAAGTATTCTCCGAGAATTTAGTTAAGTTGTTAATCGATGAAATTGGGGGGCGAGGCATTTGTGAAGAGCTATATTAGTAATATTCAGGCAAGAATCGAAGAAAATGTGCTTGAGTATCTAAAATAATAGACTCTTCATTATNAAAAAACAAACCGGATTGACTTTTAATCCTGTTTTTTTAGTTTTTATGATTAAGAAATGGGATTCGCTTAGGTTTTTCTCAAATCTTTGGAATTTGTAATATTAATAGGAGTTGAATATTTTATTTTACCATGTATTTTTTAAATTGCAGGAAAGATGTTTAATCCATATAATCCTTGATGGCTCTGCCTCGAGGTTTTCACTTTCACCTTCCCTTTGGGGAGGTCGGAATTGCCTTTTAGCAATTCCGGGTGGGGCAACTAATATATTTATTTAAGTTATGAGTAATTATCATATTAAAAATTTAGAAGAGTATTTTCAGGTATATAGAAAATCGATTAGGGAACCCGAAAATTTTTGGGAGGAAGTAGCTGAAGAGCATTTTACCTGGCGTAAAAAATGGGATAATGTATTAAGTTGGGATTTTAATAAACCAGAAGTGAAGTGGTTTGAAAATGCTAAACTTAATATTACCGAGAATTGCATAGATCGTTACCTTTTTAACCGGTCCGATAAAACTGCTATAATTTGGGAACCCAATGATCCCAATGAAGATGCAAAACATATTTCTTATGGCGAATTGCACAAAAATGTCAATAAATTTGCCAATGTTTTAAAGTCGCAGGGCATAAAAAAAGGTGATCGGGTATGTATTTACCTCCCTATGATTCCAGAGTTGGCTTATGCGATGCTGGCATGTGCCAGGATTGGTGCTATCCATTCTGTAGTTTTTGCCGGCTTTTCTTCTAAAGCCCTGGCAACCCGAACTAATGATGCCGATTGTAAAATGATCATTACTTCAGACGGTTCTTTCCGCGGAAATAAAACTATAGATCTAAAAGGAATTGTGGATAAAGCGATGGAGGAATGTCCCGATGTCGAAACCGTGCTGGTANCCAAAAGAATAGATTCAGATATTCATATGGAAGAAGGTAGGGATAAATGGTTGGCACCGCTTTTAGAAGAGGCTTCCAATGAATGTGAAGCAGAAACGATGGATGCTGAAGATCCTTTATTTATTCTATACACTTCGGGCTCTACGGGAAGGCCAAAAGGAATGTTGCATACTACAGCCGGATATATGGTGTACACCGCTTATTCGTTTAAGAATGTTTTTCAATATAAAGAAGGTGATGTGTACTGGTGTACCGCNGATATTGGCTGGATAACCGGACATTCTTATATTCTATATGGTCCTTTGGCCAATGGCGCAACTACGGTAATGTTTGAAGGGACTCCTTCTTATCCCGATGCTGGAAGATTTTGGGATGTGGTAGATAAACATAAGGTAAATCAATTTTATACCGCACCAACGGCAATTAGGGCACTGGCTAAAAAGAGTATTGAGTTTGTTGAAAGTCACGATCTTTCTTCCCTTAAAGTGTTAGGATCGGTAGGAGAGCCTATTAATGAAGAGGCCTGGCACTGGTATAATGATAATGTAGGGAAGAATAAAAGTCCGATTGTAGATACCTGGTGGCAAACGGAAACCGGAGGAATTATGATTTCTCCTATTCCTTATGTTACTCCGGTTAAACCGACTTATGCTACCTTACCATTTCCGGGGATTCAACCTGCCATAATGGACGAAGAAGGCAATGANNTAAAAGGGAATCAGGTTAATGGAAGACTGTGTATTAAATTTCCCTGGCCTTCTATTGCCCGTACGGTTTGGAGAGATCATAAACGTTACAAAGAAACCTATTTCTCTACCTACAAGAACATGTATTTTACTGGAGATGGAGCGCTAAGGGACGAAGTTGGTTATTACCGAATTACGGGTAGAGTGGACGATGTGATTATTGTTTCTGGTCACAACCTTGGTACAGCACCAATTGAAGATGCTATAGATGAACACCCGGCAGTAGCAGAATCTGCGGTAGTTGGATTTCCACATGAAGTTAAAGGAAATGCCCTCTATGCTTATGTTACTTTGAAGGAATCTGGAGAATCCAGAAATCAGGATAATCTTAGAAAGGAGATACATCAACAGATTTCCGAAAAGATTGGCCCTATCGCAAAACCAGAAAAGATCCAGTTTGTAAGCGGACTTCCGAAAACAAGAAGTGGTAAAATTATGAGAAGGATTTTACGAAAAATTGCTTCCAAACAAACCGAAGATCTTGGCGATACTTCTACTTTATTGAACCCAGAAATAGTAGATGAAATTATGAAAAAAGTATTATAGGCTTTTTAAAAGTTTGCAGTGGGCAATCTCAGTTGGCAGTCGCAGTTGGCAGTATTTAACTACTACTACTACCTGCTCACTGCAAACTGTGACTGCCTACTATTTTTAATATCTAAATAATTTTTTCAGTTTTAGTTTATTACCAGCATTTAATTTCCCTAAGATTTTTAAAAAAGCAA
>JGI1221J13441_10000203_pt1 | contig 28767 bp, 33 predicted proteins | sample LakVidmifraction_4_FD_13441 | JGI IMG/M metagenome (IMG submission 13441) | reverse complement strand
CCGCCGGTAGCGCCTGCGCCACCAATTGACCCCCATCCCGCCGAGCTGTAGCCCTCAAATTGACCTAATACGGCGTTGTAACGGAGCATACCCTCGACAGGCAAGGCGGGGCGGTCGGTGGTTGCGCCGCTTTGTAGCTGCGTGGCTCCAAAGCCGCTAAACGTTACGTCCCCCGTAGCTGACAACGTTGTAAACACGCCGGTGTTAGGCGCTACGTTGCCGATAGGCGGCGGAGAGCCAAACGACAGTAAGTCAGGCGGCACTAAGATGTTGTCGACCGTGTACTGCTGCACGTCGTTGGCATCGGTTACGACGTACTTGTACGCCAATGTTGGTTGCAACCAAATTTCGCAGCGGCCTTGCGCGTCTAATATAATCGGGTTGGTGTTGGTCGAGATTGCAGACTGGCTAGTAAACGTAGGCGCAGGCGTCGTTGTGCCGCCAGCGTAGGTGAATACCTTGCCAGCAACTAACGGCGCGCCGCTAGAGTTAAAAAATTGTTGCTTAGGTGTTGGGGTTAGGGATGCCATCTAGTCATTCCTTAATTTATTCTGATTTTCAGGCGTAAGTTTGTTAACTGAAGGTCTAAAATCGCGCGGCACCACATTCTTTGCCTGGTACGCAGGTGACGCCATTCTACGGGCGGTTAACCCACCGCCAAGATACCCTACCACAGCCGAACCCACCATGGTGGGTAAAACCGGCGCGCCTATTGCTAACGCGGCCATAGCGCCCATGCTGCCCGCCGCACTTGACCGCGTAAGCCCTTTAGCCCACTCAGGCACGCCAGCCGCCCCTGTTTTGGCTACGTCAGGGAACACGCCCGCTATTTTAGCAATATCTGCTGCAATAGCCGACAAAGGTTTTCCTTCTTTAGCTAGCTGAACCAGCGCTTGTGGGTCAATGCGGCCGGTAAGGGGGTTTGTAGCGCGCTGATAGTCGTACACTTTTGCCATTGCCGCGCGCGATTTACGTAGCTCATTTAATAGCTTGGGGTCTGACACGTTAGCGTCAATTAAACTCTCTAATGCGTTAGCCACGCCGATGTTAGCGTCGGCTTTAGCTAGCACGGTAGGATCCGGCAGACCGCTTTTTCGTTGCGCCGAGTAAATGCTGTTAGCGTCTTTGCGCAGTTTGCGTATGTCGGTAATTATCTCAGCGCCAGACCGGCCCTGCGCTACTTTTTGCATTGCTTCATCAACTAAATTGTTTACCGCTGCGGCGCTAGCTTCACCGCCAATTGCAGGGCGACTTACTTTTAGGCTTGTTAGCTGATCCCTAACCGCTTGGTCAGGCGCTAGAGATGGAAGGTTACGCACAGCGTCATACGGCTTGCTGTGCATGTCTAGCGCTTTGTTAAACGCGTCCGCGTCTAAAAACTTGGTCGCAGGCAGCCCCATGTCGGTTCTAGCTAACCGGGTAAACTGCGCGTCGTTAATCTTAGCTGCGTTTTGATTAAAATTTGTTGAGTTAACTACTTTAGCTTTAAGAAGGTTGGCTCTGGTAGGGTTAGAAACCGCAGGATCTAGCACAATGCCACGTTTTACTGCTGCTTTAGCTGCGTCAATTTCCGCAGCTTTTTCAAACGAATTAGCTACGTTAGCTGCGGCAGTGCGCGCTTTTTGCGCTTCAAACGGCGCAGTTATCGCCGGCTTTATTAACGCCGCTTCGTTGCCGGCTATAGCAGAGGCTTGACGGGCGGCAGGCGCGCCCAACACTGACATTTGCGAAAGTGCGGCAGGGTTTATGCCCGCTATGCCTGACTGTGTAGCGATGTCGCTTATATTCTGCACAATGTTTGCACCTGTTTCGGTGCGGGGCGCATACGACAGTCTACCTGCAACTTCTTGCGCAACTTGTTGTGCTCGGCGCGCGCCTTCGGACGTACCAAAGGTACCTTCTCGCAGAGTTTGGATTGGCCCCGCAACGTTACCCGCAAATTGACCCAAAGCACCAGTAAACAATACGCCTGGCGTTTCTATGACTCCGCGTATTCTATCGCTCATGCCCGCCGGTGCTTTTTCAGCTGTAGGCGTTTGATTGGGTACAGCTACGCCGCGAGGACCCGGTATTTGGTCTACCAGCGACGCGCCTGCCCTTGCCGGCGTAATCGAGGCTTGTGTTGGCGGCATAGCTTGCTCTTCTGCACTTGCTTCTTTGTACGCAGCCGCTACCGTGTCAAATTCTGGCGTGCCTTTTTTACCCGCGTTTTTAACAATCCATCCAGCGTACTCATCAGCAGTTGCCATAATTATCGCCCTAAAATTGCGTCAGCTTGAGATCGAACACTGCTTCTAGTTGGTGCGGCGGCGGGGGCCGCGTCTTCGGCGTCTTCGTATTGCGCGGCAAAGTTGCTTTTCAATCCGTTGGCCAACGCTTGCGCTTGTCGCACCACGTCCCTAAGTTGCACATCAAGATTACCCGCAGCCGGGTCAAGGGCTTGAACCGAGTCAGACATAAACTTCCATTCCTGAACCGCCAGGTTGCCCAGCTTACCGTCTTGTGTTGCAATCTGACGCCCCAGCGCCATAACCTTACCTTTAAAAGTTTCCAGTTTTTGTTGCGCTTTGCGGGCGTCGCCAGACGGCAGCGAGGGAAGCAAGGCCTGAAAGCCCGTAATGCCGCCAAGCCCTAGATGCGGCGGCACACCTTTTTCTCGGTTACCTACCAATTCATCTGCAAGTTTTTCTAATTCTGTAGCCGTAGATTCTGCGCCTCTAATCTTATTGGTATCCGCAGTGCGGTCAGCTTTTAACTTTAACTGTTGTTGCTCAGTTAAAGGTTTAACTGGTGCAGCGGCAGGTTCACCAATTTTGCGGCCAGTCCGCGCGTCCACTATGATAGATTTGTTAGGATTGTTCGGGTCTTTAATAGTCGCCAAGTTAACCGCAGGCGCAGCAACAGGTTGCCGGTTTTGTTTAGCCATTGCTTCTTTATACTGCATAAAGTTGCCGGTAAAGCTGCCATCTTGCGTAGCCATCGTATAGCCTGGCAAATCTTTATCGCCACCGTACGCTTCTTTGTCAATTAACGCTTGCCGACGTCGTATTTCTGGGTCGGCATTAGTAGCGCCATCTTGTCTCAGCTCAGATATTTCGCGCTCTAGTTGGCCTATTACAGACGGCTTATTGCGTTGGGCCATTACGGTAGCCATTCTTTGCGCTGCGGGGCTATCTATGCTGCCCAACGCAAAAAGTTGCTCCTCGGCGCTCATACGCTGTTTGCCTGTAACAGTTACCGCAGGCAAGCTGTTAACTGTCTCAACAGGCTGAGAGAGCGCGTTAATATTCGTTTCGCCTGATGGCACTGCGCCTAGTTCAACGTTAGCCACAGGGGAAGGCTGCGCAGCGCCTTCGGGTGGCCTACCGCCGCCCATAGCCTCAGGGGTGTACCCGCCTAAATTATCTTGTGGGTTGTTAGCCTCGTCGCGTGTTGAGCTAAACCACTCGCGTATAGGTTTAGAGTATTCGCTTTTTAATGCTTGGGAAAGCTGATAGTCGCCAAAATGCGCGCGCAGCATCTTGTCGGCGTTCATCGCATCTTCCGGTCTGCCGGTAGAGTTAAGAGCCTCATATACCCTTGGCCAATCACCAGGGTTTTTACCCGCTGCGACCATTTTGTCTCTAAATAGTTTAGTCTGCGCCGCAGACGCTTTTAACCCTTCTAATTGACCTTGCCCTTGTACAAGTTGCTGCTGCCGCAATTGGTTCTGCATATCGCGGTCTTGGTCTTGCTGATATGGCGTAGGGCCGTCCATCCCTTGCGAAAGAAGATTGAAGTTAATAGCCATGGTTTACATCCCGTAAAGTTGCATATTTCCCGAATAGTCCCCCATGCGGTTACTGCCCGCCCCGCTACTATTTGGGGAAAAAGAGGACTGCCTAAAATAATCAGACGCTACGCTGCCAATGTTACGTACGGCTTGCGCTTGCGCATTAGCGCCGTACAGGCTAGCGTTAGCCCTATTCTCGGCTTGACCGGCACTAGCGGCGTTTATTGTATTGGCTACAGTTGGGCCTTGGCCAACCAAGCCTGCTAACGCATTACGGCGTGTGGTTTGTTCACCGATAAATCGGTTGTACGCGTTGCCATACTCTTGCGACGCAGCCTGCTGGCTGTAGTCGCTAATGCCGCGCAACGTGTTGCCGGACAGCAAGCCACCTCGCGCAGCGGCAGATCCCTGCAACGCTTTCAAACCTTCGTTAAGCCTAAACCCGTAGCCGGGGTCTTGGTACTGTTGAAAGTCGTTACCGGTAAAGCCGCGAACCAAATCGCCGCCAGGCTGAATACCCTTAAGGTAGTTTGGTAGCTCGTTAACGCTAGCGTCATAAAAAGGTTTCTGCCGGGCTATGGCGTCCTTAGTGTCTCTAGCGGTAATGTCTGCCGCGCGCTCTGCCGCTTTCTTTTGTTTATTTTGACCAATTAGGCTGCTACCTATACTAACCGCTGCTGCTATCCAGGCCATATTATTTACCTCCGTTAAGCGCTTCAGAAAGCGCTTTAACTGCTATTTCGTTTATCGGTTTAGTTAACTTTTCATCTATGTCGTCCACGTCCGTGTATTCCGTAGCATGAAGGCAATACCAGACCACATCGGTAAGCGAGCGCACACCGTGATGCGTACCGGCAGGTATGGTTAAGCACGCAGGCGCGCTAATAACTTGACTTTGCCCATCAGCTAGCAGCTCTACTGTGCCTTCGGCCAAAATAGACAGGTGGTCAAAGTTATGCGCGTGTTGAACAAGCCAATGGTTTGCAGGTATGTGCGTTTCTTTAGCGTACAGCCCGCTGCTAAAATGATGCTTAATCATACTACTACCCACCTTGACCCCGAAAGTATGGTTACTGTTACGCCGCTGTCTATAGAAATCACCCCTGCGGACATGCCCGACGACCCTGAAGGAACGGTGTAGCTTGTAGAAATAGTCTGGCTGTTAACAAAAATACCGTTTGACGCTATTACATGCGAAGATGTTAATTCACCCGTGCTTGGTTTGTACAGTAGTTTCGCGTTGCCGGTATAAATAGTTGACATCGTGCCGGACGTTGCGTTGGCAAATGTTGGGTATAGATTAGTTGACGTAGTTGTGTCGTTGCTAATTGTCAGCCCCGACCCGCTAGATGCAGCCCATTTAATGCCTGTGGCTTCCGCAGAATCGGCGGTTAAAACAAACGTATTCGCGCCTACTGCTTGGCGAACGTTGTCCGTACCGTTGCCGACAATCAAATCACCTTTAGTTGTTACCGGCGACAGCGCGTCAAACGCGGCTATTTGCGTGGCCTGACCTGTACCGCCGTTAGCTATGGCCACCACGCCGGTTACGTTGGCCGCAGTCCCAGTTGTGTTCTGGTTAAGTGTGGGGATGTCCGCCGCTACAACAGCACGAAAAGTTGGCACGCCGGCGCTGCCGTCAGGCGCAGCCAAGAAAAAGTTAGCTGTTTTGCTAGCGTAGGGGTTTTGGGTATCGCCGTATCCAGAAGCTAAGCTAATTGCCGGTGTTGTGCCGCCCGAGGATGCGACCGGACTTGTGCCGGATACTGACGCAACCGTGCCGTCGCCCGTGCCGGCCCCAATCGCAGTACGAAACGTGGCCGCATCAAGCGTCGATACCGTGTTGTCTGCGTTAATTCTGGTGAACGTAATGGCAGTCGGATTTGGCAGCGTAAAGAAATTACTTCCCGCCGTAGTTGCACCTAAGTTAGTGCGCGCGCCGGAAGCCGTGGTGGCTTCTGTACCGCCGTTAGCTACGCCTAAAGTGCCCGCTAATGTAATGGTGCCTGAAGTGGTAACCGGGCCGCCCGAAGTGGTCAGCCCTGTTGTGCCGCCGGACACCGCTACGGAAGTGACTGTGCCCGTGCCCGCCCCTCCGCCTGAATTAGCTTTGTTGACTAAGTTTAGAAAAAACCGATACCAATCGCGCGCGACTAGCCCTGTTGCGGCATCAGTAATGCTCGACTGATTTTTAGGTATCTGCGGCTCGTTATCTGGATTAGGCATTGGTCGGAGACAAAATTAACTCAGCACCTACGATGGCAATCTTGACAGGGTCAGTGCCAGACAGCTCATACACTCGATCACGCAGTTTAGTTGTCATACCCAACCGGCGGCGAATAGCGCGCGTAGCATACGCGCCTATCTTACCTATCGACATCCAGTGCTCGTTAGACCACGTATGGCCGCCGTCATCCGACCATCGCAGGATAATCTTAGGGTCGCTACCTTGACCTGTATTTAAGCCCGTACCGGCCTCAATAGCAATCTGCAAGGAGTGCTGCGCAGTGCGCTTTAGGTTGTTCTGCCCTGGCAGCAACGCGCGCCACGACCGCAGCCATTTTTGCTGAAAAGCGCCGTCGGCAAATACGTCAAGGTCGTATGCGTATATGTTGTTGTTTTCAAAGTCGCCTACGATAATTTTGTTGTTAAAAAACATCTGGCAGTTGGCGCGGTGCCGAATAAACTGGCCATTAGAAAAGCCCGCGCGCTCATGCCAGGCCTGCGTAGCTGCATCGTAAACCCATGTTTTTTGAGCCGTAGGAAACGTTAGCACATAAAACAGATGCCCGTCTTGCTGATATGTAAACCCAATAGCGTCCGAAATAGTATCGTAACTTTGAATGGCATACTCAACGGCGTGCGTGGAAACACGTAAGCCTTTGTAGCCAGTGGCACGAAACACCATGCCTTGACCCCTGGCGTCTGAGCCTAGCCAGAACAACGAATTGTCCATCTTAGCTACGGAATACGTAGCCGCGCAGCCAATTTCATTAACCGCGCCTTGAATTCTGGCCAAAGGAAACGGCGTAGTCCCCGCGTCATACCAAACCTCAACAGATTGAGTACCAAAAAGCCATACCTCGCGGTGGTCAACAAACAACGAGACTAAATCGTCAGGCATACCTTCAGCGCTGGCAAAGCTCAAAGGGTTAATTTGTGTGCCGTCAAGCAGTTCTGATGACCAAAATCGTTGAGAGTTTGGCTCTTGGAATATAAAATACCCGTCTAAGTAGCCGACCATTATTGCGCCCGGAAAATCCACGTCCGTAATCTCGGCGTAGGCCTCAGTCGACGCGTCGTAGATGTACCCTTTAGGGTTAGCCGCAACAAAAAGCTGCGTACCGTTGTCGACCATTGACACGGGGCCGGTGCCGGACACCGCGCCTATGACGTTACTATCCCAGTTGGCATCAATGCGGTATAGCCGGGATCCAGACACTACATACCCGTAATTGCCGTACTGCCACAGCCCGCGAATTGGCCCAGTGCCTACGGACGCTAGCCTACGCAACCCTGGTGCTCGGTTAAGAAACCCCGCCGTCTGGCCTTCTGAAGTAGTTTCTGGAAACAGGTTAATCATGCGGCTATCCGCAGCATTAATGCTGCGGGCTACATACGATTGGCCAAGAATCGGAGTTTGCATAGCTTAGAAGTTGCCAGCAAAGATATTAAACCGTTGACGTGTTGACACCAAAAAGTACGGTATTGACATACGGTCGTCAGGGTTGTTGATGCGCTTTAGGTTACGCTTAGACGTCATTGCTATGCGTTGCACAGTAGGCGAAGGTTCTACGCCAAATTCGGGCGCTATTTCGCAGGCCAGATTGTACTTAAACGCGCGCAAATAGCCTGGCGGAAAAAACAACCCGGTTGTCAAAGTAGCAGGCTGCGTTAATTCTTGAACCGATACAAAATGCCATTCCAGCACCCTAGTGGGCTTAGGGTAGATGGTCAGCGTAATGTCGGGAAACGTATTGTTTACAAACATAACTTGCGGGTACGAGCTAGTTACGGTTTTGACCGCAATGCCGTTGTATTGCTGCTGGTTAATTAGCTTAATGCCGTATGAAACATTGGTTTGCGGGTCTTTAAAATACGTTGCGTCGTCTATCAGCACAGGACGCGTACCTACAAAATTGCCCGTAGGGCCAAGCGTGCGGGTAGTTTCATTAGGTGGCCAACTAAATATTTGATCCTGTGTGCAAAATACTGCTAGGCGCTCGGTGTTCCACGAGTCAATCATTTGATTCATAGCCGCCAGCGAATCCTGAGCGGTTTGAGCCGTAGGGTCTTCACCTTCGGCCAGCATACCTATAAGCCTAAGTGCTGTTTTTATCTGGTCGAGGGCGGTTACCATTACAAGCTCCTTATGCTGCGGCTTCTATCGGTGGGCGGCCACGGCGACGTTTAACTTCCAACGCATTAGCTGGTTTTGCTGTCTCAATGGCAACGGGCATGGAGGGATTATATCTTACCCAACCATTTTGCTCATCATATTTGGCTTCAAGTTCCATAGATGCAACTTTAGTGCCGTGCTTAGGGTGTCGTAGGTAGATTGTCATAGAGTAGACGGGGGCCGAAGCCCCCGATAAACGTTAGAAAAGGCACTGCTAGTTTATAGCTAAAAAGTGATGGCCGAAGCCATCACCAGTACTTAGCCCCAGATGCGGCAAGCCATTTGTGGGCGAATTGTTGAGTAACCGTACAAGACATCAATACGGCAAGGCAGACGGTCATTGTTGATGTCGTATTGGCGAACAATACGCATCGAAATGCCGTTGTGAACTTGGCGGGAAGCCATATCCACACCTTGTGGCATCAGCAAGTCGGCGGTCGCAAACGTGATTGCATCTTTGTGATACACCAAGTTTTGAGCATACACAGACGATGCAGCACCAAGGAACGTAATGGCAGCGCCGTCTTGTGGGAATGCTGTGATGGTAGCTAGTGCTTGGTCAGCCGTGTGCATTGCTGGCGAGACAACAATGTTTGTCCAAGCGCCGGCCGAAGCTGTGTTGGCTGCGGTCACAACAAACTGTTGCAACGAACCCGTGGACTCACGAGTCTGCGGATTGACCGCAAACACGGAAGCAACCGTAAACACGTCGCCAACGGCTACCGTAGCTGCACCCGTACCGCCATCAATGCTAATGGTAGTCGCGCCTTGGGTAGAAATGGTGCCGTTAACCAAAATGGTGTCACTAGTTGAACGGGTGCCGGTGGTGTGCTGCTTGATTGACTGTGACATGTTAATCTCGTCATAGCCCAGAACGCCCGTGCCCATCATGCCATTCTTGAATTGTTTACTGATCGTGTCCGTCGGGTTAAACAGACCTTTTAAGCCTTCAACCAAACCAGCGTTAGCTGCGGGGTTAACCGTTGCGTAGCGAGGGGACATCACAGCCGCAGCTTCATTCAGCTTTTGTTGCGCTTGCAGCAAGACCAGCGAAGTTGAAGGCGTGGTGCCAGGGGTTCCAACAGACGCGTAAACGTTTTTGTACGCGTTAGCAACGTCGGCATCGATAGATGCTGCCAACTGGGATATACGCGGCTTGAGCACACGCTCTGCAAAGTCGTCCATTTGCATGGTCAACTCGGCGGTCGTGAAAGTCAGACCNATGTGCTTTTGATTAGCGACCGCCAAAGTCGTGAACTGCTCGTTGTCGTCCTGAAGTACCAAGGCTGCGCCGTCGGTCACCAAAGCGCGGTCTGGCAGACGAATACGCAGTGTGGAACCAATTTTTGCACCCTCAACGGCGAAGGAGTCGTCGTATTGGCGGTTTACGTTACGGGTGAGTACCAGGTTGTTCTCAAGAATCTCAAGAGCTTTCCGAGTAATCATGTCGATGGTGAGGATAGAATTTGCCATGATAGTCCTTAAAAATAAAATTAGCGGTTACGGCTTGCTTCCCACTTCTTCATCTGGCGTTGGCGATCCGCTTCAATCCATTCAGACGTAGTCATGTTCTTAATAGAACGTGGGTCTGTTGTATCATAAGCCGGAACCCCTGAGCCACGGCCACTAATCGGCGCGATGGGTGGTGGTGCGCTAGTCGTTTTCTTTACCGGCGGATTGTCGCTTAATTTAGCTTCAACTTTACCGAGTTCTTTGGCCTGCATAAACGGCGACAAACGGGAAATACGATCAGCTTCTTTTGGGTTGGTACCGAGGTAATACGCTATGTCGGGGCCAATATCAGAAGATTGGATTGTCTCTGCCATCACACCTGTAATCGGTAACCGGGGGTTATATGCAACTTGTTCAAAGTCTTCATACTTAGCCCTAGCTTCTTCTTCACGGTCTTGATACGCTTCGGCGGTATCCATACGCACACGGTCGGCGTCTCGTTTAGCAATCAGCTGTTCTGCTTTCTGAAACGCCAATGCGTCGGCGTACTGATCTACAGATTCAAACTGATCTAACGAAGGCGCGGCTGTTTGCGCAGCTGCAGGCTGTTGAACTCTAGCCTGCTCTCTTTCCCATTTACGTTGTTCTCTTGCAAGCCGTTTACCAATCGCCGCGTCCAACTCATCTTGTGTGAAGGTTTTAGCAACTTTTGGCTCTTCATTCTCCGGCGCAACTGCTTCAGGTTCCGAAACTACCGTTAGTTCCGGTTCCGGCGCGGGCATATCCGCTATTTCATTTTGAACTTCGTCAGACATTTTCGATTCCTAAAGAACCCCTGGCTTACCGTGCCAGTACGGATTACTCCCATATAATTGTTGCCGATACTGTACCACTTATTACTACATAAATACCATCGTTGGCGTAGGCACCCTCAAGCGGTAGCAAATAAGACGTTGCGGCTGCTGGAGTAAATACGCCCAAAATAGTTCTGGCGGTGGTAGCCGCTGACGAATCGTAGACAGTAATGGTCGGCGTGGAAGTGGCTGCGCTGACAAAAATACCCTTTAGCTTGCCCGCCGTTGATTTAATGTTGGCCGTAGCCGTCATGTAAGTGTAATTTGCCATGTTTAGCCCATAGTATTTTTAGTTAAATAACCTTCTTGCAAAACGCTTACTTTGCCCATAGAAAAAACTAACTCGCAGGTCAAAATGCGCATCTTTACCTTATTGCGTTTGTGATACATAAGCTGTTGTCAGGCTAAAAACCTTAGTTTGTATAGTGTACGCAAATAAACTTCAACAATAACGTCGACTAAGTTTTGCAGCGCGCTATCTGATTTGTCAATAAACTCATACCTCATACGCTCAACGTCAGCCAATGAATCTTCTAAAAACTCAATAATGTTGGTGGTTTTTTTAGCTGACATAAGCGTAATTGGGCCAATCAGCCCGTGACGGCCTTGATACGCTTCCGCAAAGTCGTCCGTAGCACCTAAAACGCGATCGTAAAAAATATTGAGCGCAGTATGCTTAGAAAAACTGCGTGTATTTAAGTGCACGCTATGGGCTACGTCGCGGGCTAAAAATAGCGTGCCTATAAAGTCGGCGCAAGAACATTTCATTGTTGCATTCCTTCCATTGGCTGTTGCATTCCTTCCATTGGCTGTTGCATTCCTTCCATTGGCTGTTGCATCTCTTCCATTGGCTGCTGCATCCCGTCCATTGGCTGCTGCATCTGCTCGTCAGGCATCATTTGGCCATCAGGCATCATATGTTCCCGTGCCGGCATTTCGCTAATCAAATTACCTGTATCCATAGCACCATGTAGCGTTCCCATAACTATATCTTGAATCTGCTCTGGCGTCATATTAGCCGCCGTTGCAGAGATACGTTGGGTTTCGGCTTGGTACGCTTTAATTTCTGCTTCAAAGTTCTTACGCTCCAAGTCCTGCATCTCAACCGACTTACTTACGCTTTGCAGCATTTGGTGCATCTGCTCCATTTCCTGACCCATGGCTTCCATCTGTTGCTTGGCCATTTGCAGTTCTGGGGAATCGTCCGAGCCATCACCCAACACTTTAGGATCGATAACACGGGCAAAGCGTTCTGCCATTTCTTGCGCGCCTGGCCAATCCATGTTCTTAATGAACAGGTCGCCAGCCACTTGCCAAAGCTGTGGGTTGGTTTGCAGAATAGTGCCCATGGCGTCCAATGCTTCTTGGCGCTTAGTCATGTAGCTCGGGCCAGTAGTCACTACAACGTCGTATTTACCGACGCTTGGGTTATAGATTTTTTCTATCTGAACGCCGTTTTGGTCAACAATCTTTTTAACCGGCATAGGCTGCGACGGGTCTAGCTTAATCATGTCGGTATCGCCATCAAGACCAATGATGCGGGCTATGCGCTGTGTGTCGTAGATTTTAGGTATCAGGTCAACAATCTGTCGAGTAACCTGCCGAACAGCGCGCGCTAGATTGTCCACGTAATGATAAGTGCCCGTATCAGCCTGACGCTCGCGTGCCAGAATAGCTTTGCCTGAGCGCTCATTAGACGTAGCGCCTAAGCTGGTATCGTACTGGCCTGTGGTCGATTTAATGTCGTCAGACGCGCCCATTTTGGCTTGAATCAAGCCTGTTTGGGGTAGTGGAGGCGCAGCACGCTGTGGAAGCGGTAACGTTGACCCATTTCCGTCAGTTACGTCAGGATTTACCTCTAAATACGGCCAATTTTGCGTATTTGCGGTTTTCCACTGAGTTTCGTAGCCCTCAAATTGACCACCATAGCCAATAAAAGGCGCTTTTGGTGCCAAAGCTAGCATTTCTGCCTCTTGGGATGTCCAATAGTTGTACATACGCTGTGCATCTTTGGCATTACGTACCAAACCGGATACGTACAGCTTGCCCTCTACCTCAAATTCGTTGCCAACCACGCGTACAACAGGTATCCACTTGCCTACCCAATCCTGCTTTTCAAGGAACTCATAGCCGTTTGTCTTGCACCACTTGACGCGCTTAGCATCCACGTTGCGGCTGCGGACAGGCTTCATCCCCATCATCTTCATTTGCTTGTCTTCGGGCGAACCTTCAAACGCAGTTACGTTGCCTGGGTACAGGTTTAGCTTAGCTTTGTCGTACTCAACGAAGTAGTACTCCGCGATACGTACCGTATCTTCGTTTATCCACGCGCTAAGTGACTGATCGCCAACGCCTAGCGATTGCAAGCTGCTAATTGGCGAAGCGTTAGGGAACATGCGTTCGTACTCCGCACGCACAAGGTCTTCGGTAATGAAACACCACTTAGCGTCAGCGCCGCACGGGTCTTGGATTGTTGGATCCATGTAAACCGAAAATGAGTTGCGAACACGCATAATCTTAATGTCTTGATCAAACGTGTTGTCGTCGCAGTACTCGGTTAGTACGCGAATGTAACCTTCGCCGTAGGCAACTTGGTTCTCGCAGGCGGTGTCGTACGCAATATCAGCATCCGAGATGTACTCTATGTGCCGCACGATACCGTTAAATATCTCGGCTACTTCTACGTCCGCATTGTCGTCAGCGGGTATGACTTTGCCCGACGGGCGGTTTTGCCTTTGGTCGTTTGTTACTTGCCTAACATGCTGCGGCAGCTTATTGATAGTTAAGGTAGGGCGCGCATTAATCGTTTGACCCTGCACTGCGCCACGGGTAGCCAATACGTCGGCTGGCCACTGCCAATGATTATCTGGCGAACCGGCATAAAAACGGAGATCGTCTAACTCGTCTTCACGGCTGTCTGACAGTGCCGATATTGCCATATCCAGACGGCTACGCATTGTAGCCAACGCGTCGGTGTCATCCTTATCCGATGTTTCCGGGTTGCCGCCTATTGCAGCTACTTTAGCTGCCTTATTGATGCCGGTATAGTCCATTATTTGCTTGTCTTTGCGGGTTTGTGCGATGCAGCACGTTTAACAGCATAACTTATGGCCACAGCTTGTTTAGCTGGTTTGCCGCTATTAATCTCCGCCTTTACGTTTTTGCGGAACGCGTCTTTACTTGCGGATTTTACTAGCGGCATGCTACTTACCTTTTTTGGCCGTTTTAGCCGACTGTTTAAAATCTTTGCCAGTAGGCGCACCGCGCGAGCCGGGTTTACGCATGTTTTCGCCAGAACCGGCTTTGATGCGTTCTTGTTTAGCGTGAATATTGGCGTACAGCCCAGGTTTCGTTGCCATAGTTAGCACTTCCATCGTTTAAGTGAGGCTCTTGCCCGTTCGCCGTCTTTAGCTTTATCTGCTACTGCGCCCATTCTGGCGCAAAACGACTTCTTACGCCCTTCATCGGCCTTGGTCTTGGGGTTCGGCGCGGGCGCTTTTAGGTTACTGCCAGTCGCCGCGTTATACTTTTCGCGGCCCTTGGCGGTAAGCCCCGCGCCTTTAGCTACCGATTGTTTTTCACCACGCCCAACACTTAATGCCACGCTTTTTTTCGTTGCCATATTATGCCCCCATCCATCCTGTTGAAGCAATTGGACGTGTTGAATAGCCTTCGTTGCGTTTGATAGCTCGGTCGTAGCTTGACTCTCGGTGTGCTACTGAAAACGCAAACGTAACGGCTAACGCGTCGGCTGCATCCGGTGAAGCCAAGCCCCGAGACTTCATTTCTTTCTTGCCTTCCAAGTAAATAGTACCTGACGAGTCAGGTTTTTTCATGGGCGACGTTAAATCCGTCTTCAGTTGCTTGTCATTAGGTAGACTGGCGCTGCGCAGCCATTCCCGCATGGTACCCCACATCTCTGCGCGTTTGTTGCCCCACATGACGGGTTTGCTTGACTTCCAGCCGAAGTTTACTCCCCGTACCTTGTACCTCTGCTCTTTTAATCTGTCAAGTATCCCGTATCCTAGCCCACCTTCATCGATCACGGTCAGCGAGGGCCGGTACTGTTCGATTGCATCAATCACCCGCCCAACGGTCATCATTGTATCCTCGCCGTGATACCGTTTGATAGCCAAGATGTCGCGGCCTTGTCTTACCAAGATGACAGTCGAGTCTGCGCCGCCGCGTGCCGGGTCAACGCCGATGACAATCGGAGCTGTAGCGTCCTTGTACGGCTCGCGGGCGATAGCGTCGTCGACAAGGCGTGCGCCAATAAACTGATCCTCGCCAGCCGAGGGAAACTCACCGTAGACCTCAACCCGAGCCTGCGGCGAATCTTCCCCATACTCCTCAATAATCTGCGCGTAGACGTTCTTGTCCGTATCCTCTACTGTTCGGGAGTCAATGTTGCGCGTATGCCAAAACAGCCGTTTGGCGTTAAAGCATTCGTAAAAATACCCGGTGTTACGCCGTGGGTTAGAAAACGCAAACCAGTATCTATCTAGAATGTTCTCGGTAAAGAAGCCCGCGCCAACCGACCAAATGGCGTCTGGTATACCGCTGGCTTCGTCAAAAATCAACATCATGCCGTCGTAGTTGTGAACGCCAGCGTAGGCGTCGGGGTTTTCTTCAGACCACAACTTGCCTTCTGCGCCCCAGTACCGCGTACCTTTCTTCAGGTCGCGCTCAACCAATTCGGTTAGCCACTTAGCGGGCACTAGCTTAGTGGCACTAATCTCCCACCAGTGGCTGTTGATCGTCATGGCTTGCCATTTAGTTAACTCGCCCCAAGTGACTGACCGTAGCTGCGACTCACTGTTAGCGCTAACAATCACGCTCGATCCAATGCGGGTGCTTAGCATCCATATAATGAGCCAACTTACCAGCGCAGACTTACCGATGCCTCGGCCAGAGCTTACCGCTTCCCTGAGCGTGGCCATGTCAACCAAGCCTTTATTGTCTTTTATGTGCTCGGCAATGCTGCGCAGCACATCCCGTTGCCACTTGCGTGGGCCGTGGAACTTAGTCAGGGGGGTGTTGGGTTGTCCCCAGGGAAACGCAAACAGTACGAACGCTTCGGGGTCGTCGGCAACTGCCGGCGACCACAACTTAGCCATTAGCAGTTGTTCTTCGTCTGACTTATAGATCGGTAGCTGAGCCATTAGCTTTTGTCCACAAAAATCGCAGGTCGTTCTTTGGTATGGCTAAGCTCCATTGGGCTAGCTTTCTGTTCCGTTATCAGGCCCTCAAATACACGCGCCTGCGCTTGTTGTAGCGCCTGCGTGATGCTGATGCGCTGGTACACGTCCACCGTAATTTCTTGCTTGGCTGTCCACCCATGGACGTGTTGCAGGATAGCCAGCGCCGCCTTAGCGTCGCCTTCTGCCGCTGCCTCGTGCAACTGTCGGGACGCCGACATCTCACCGTCAGCGCGCCCCTTCTGTTCTGCCATTTGCGCTACAGGGTCTAACTCACACAGGTGTCGGTATTCCGTCGGTAGCATGCCTGCCGCTAGCGCCAACGTGTCGCCCTTCAGACCTAGCTTGGCAGCGTCATAGACGGCCTGTAAGCGCGACTCTGTGGCTTCGAGCTTGCGTACCGTTAGCGGTAAAGAATGGAGACTCATAGTAGGTATAGTAACAAAAATTTGGCTTTTTTAAAAAATTTGAATTTTTAAAAAAAATTTTGTGCGGTACCTACATATACAAGTTTCCATTTTGCAAGGCCCTCCCCCCCACCACCTCACACTTTTTACCGCGCCTAAAGTTAGCGGTCTGACAACGCTATCAGTTTGGCAACGTTATCAACAAGCTAAGTAGCAGCTTAACAACGAGCGAGAGCTATCAGTTTGACAACGTTATCAACAAGCTAAGTAGCAGCTTGACAACGAGCGAGAGTATGGGGTGCGGGTGCGGGCGCGGGCGCGGGCGCGGGCGCGGGCGCTGGTAATGTATGCGTAGGCAATGTAGGCAATGTTGTCACGCGATTTAAATCGCTCCGCGTACGGAACGGTACTTTGTGCGCGAGTGCGCGAGTGCGCGAGTGCGCGAGTGCGCGAGTGCGCGAGTGCGCGTCAAATCCAATTTGTAGGCAATGTAGGCAATGTTGGCGTGCGATTTAAATCGCTCCACGTACAGAACATGCTGCCAAGCCGTACAGCCTACACATACATATATATATACTTAAGATATAAAAATATGATGACAATACTGCCCACAAATCCCCAAAACCCAAGCTGGGCGCGGGTTCTCGCGTAGGCAATCGTGCTTTTTCAAACTGCCCACCGGCAGCCAACATTGCCCACACCACGCCGCGCAAATATTTTCCGATAAATTATTTACACAGCGCGCAATATCGTGATATATTTCTTGTGTCGGACAAACTTATTGCAACACACACACTAGGGGCCACACATGATCTTCTTACTCGCAGCAGCAACTTTTGGTGTAGCATTTTTTGCAGCGCTTACCGGGGCCATCACACCCGCTGAATTTTGTGCTGTGGCCGGCGTCACCCTAGTAGGGGCTTGCACAGCCTGACCGCAGCAGACCCCGCTCGCGCGGGGTAGGCCCTTATTACTACCGCCACACACACACACACTAGGAGCCACACATGAACGCACATATTGAAACAAACCGCGCAAAAGAACAGGCCGGCCCGCAAATGTCCAGCCTCCGGGATATGCTCGCTGCCGTGAATTGTGACTATGGACGCCTTGAGGAACTGCGCGAGGAACTGGCCGATTTGGACTCAAAAGCCAACGAGGCCAGCAAACTTCTGACCGACTGGCACAAGGCGAACGCGGCCGAGCTTGCCGACCTAGTGGCCGCCGCCGGTGACTGCGAAGACGAAGCGTCAGCACGCGAGCGCATACAAGAAGCCCCGTTATGCATACAAGTCCGCTCTGGCTGGCACAGACCCGGTGACTCAGATGTTAAACACGGCGAATTTGAAATTCTGCTTTGCACTGGTGGGCCTGCTGTCCGAATCAGGGGTGAGTTAGACGACCACAGGCAGCCGACCCGCGCGTTTATGCAATATCAGGATTGGAACACGCCTTGGACTGACTATTATGAGAGCGGAGCTGGTGCTGACCTGCTGGAATACGCAACACACTTTTTCTACGGCGAATGAGGAGCCACTCCCCGCTCGCGCGGGGTAGGCCCTTATTACTACTGCCACACACACACACACACACAAGGATACCAAAATGTTCACAATTGAAAAACACACCGGTTCATTTGGCGGCGCTAAATTCCGTATGCAAATCAAGGCATTCAAGACGTCGGATGCTATGCACGCGTTTTTAAGCAGCCAATACGATAACAATTGGAGCGAGTCACGCAAAGGCTTAAAAGCCGGAATGTATGCCATTGCAGGTGGCGCATGGCATAACGTCAAATCGCTTGACGCGCTGGTGCTCGCCCACATTTAGGCTCCCTGAGCGCGCCTCGACGGCACGCTATCGGACAAACTTATTACTGCAACACACACACAACAGGAGCCCCACATGCAACTCTTAATTTCAACCGCGACTTTTGTCGTAGCATCTTTTGCTGTATTTAGCGGTGCGCTCACGCACGCTGAGTATTGTGCTGTGGCTGTGGTGGCCTTAATAGCTGGGTGCACAGCATGAACGCGAATACACGTCAAAATGCTTATAGGGCGCAGTTAAAGGCCGAAGGGCTGACCTATCGGCCAATCTTAGGTACCGGCTCGACTAAGACAGTCAAGGGCGAAAAGATAGGCTTTTTGACCGCTATCTGCTACTTAGTGCCAGACCAAAAGATTTGCCCTTTTGCAATATTGGCAGGATGTTTTGAGGGCTGTCTAAAGACCGCAGGGCGAGGCCGGCAAAATAATGTGCAAACCGCGCGGCAGGCCAAGACAGACTTTTTTAAGACCAATCAACGTGCCTTTATGCTATCGCTTTGCGCTGACGTACTGTCACTTAAGCGTAGGGCAAAAAAGATTGCCCTGACGCTGCTTATTCGATTGAACGGCACAAGCGATATTCCTTTTGAGAATATTTTAATCGATGGTCAGACTATTTTCCAGATATTTGCTGACGTGCAGTTCTACGACTATACAAAACATCCGTCGCGTAATTTGACCGGCAAGACAGCTGGAAATTATGACCTTACATTTTCTTTTAGCGCGCTCACACCCCAGCGCATAAGCCTGAAAGGCTTGACAAACCCGGCTAATAGACGGGTGGCTGTAGTTTTTATGACCAAAAACGATATCCCCTCCGAATTTAGGGGCTGGCCAGTCATCGATGGCGACGATACAGACGTGCGACATGTAGAGCCGGCAAATGTAGTCGTGGCGCTGTATGCAAAAGGAAAGGCAAAAGCCGACGCGGGTGGCTTTGTCCAGCTAAAAGGTAGAGATTATTAAGTGTCTCTTGCATCGCAGGGACGTAAATACATACACATTAAAAGGACACTATCATGCAAACGATAAAAATTGACGGCACTACATACACAATAAAAAACGACCGAGATCCGATTGAGCTTAACAAATTGGTACTTAAATCTTACAAAAATAAACGCGCCAGTATAAAAGACGGACGTAAATTTCCGCGCGGCCCTTGTGGCACTATGTCCACTGGCGACTATATGCGTCACTTCACTGCGCTAAATCATTTAATCCCACTAGAGTATGACAATTTAGATTTTAGGAAAACTGCGCTCTACGACGATAGCATTCCCTTGCTGGAAATATTGCCTGACGCAGAGGCGACGTCATGACCGTCTATCAAGATCAAGGCTTTGCCACCCGCCGCGAGTATTTAGAATCTCTTTGTGAAGACTATCCGCCTGAAGCTGTGTACGCATTAGCAGACATTTTGGGGCCATTAGAAGATTTCGACGGCTTGGTCACTAGCTTAGAGGACTACTGCGGCTAAAGCACAAACACACTGAATTAATACCTAAGGGAACTACTATGAAAAAAACATACCTGCAAGCGTACGCGTATGCGTTCGCCGATAGCAGCGGTAGCGGCGGTATATTAGATTGTTGGATAGATTACGAACCGGCTGACCCGTCTACAGGGTATGGCGGGAGCGCATGGTTAGTGCACGCTATGGTCAAAGGCGTCGCTGTGATCGACATATTGTCTGCCTCAACGATCAAAGATATAGAATCGGAGGCACGATGCTCGCTCTCACAGGAATAATATTGGGCATCTTAATCGCCCTCGTGCTAAGATTATGACGCGCTGCCACTCCCAGCGCGGTGTCACGTTACCATTGGCCCACCTATTAGGTGGGCCTTTTTTTGTCCCTTTATTTTACCGCTTGCAAGCGTGGTGTAGCGGGTGACTCCTCTGCTAACTGCCTCAATTCAGTCTTACTTAAATGAATCATGTCGGGCGCGCAAAAAATATGCTTTTTAGTCTGATGTCCGCGTGATGCAATACGTCCACAGTCTATCCACCGCGCCTCTTTCAATGCGTGAAGCAAGGCCGGCTGTGGTATCTTGGTGCCCGCAGGTGCACTACCTGATAGACGGTCGCACAGCGCGTAAAGCGGCGCGGCCACGACGCCAGACGCAAACTCGCCCAGTCGTCGCTCCATCATTTCCACTAAATAGGCCTCTGCGGTTGACCGGCCCTGCTCGATCATAATCATTTTGGCCTCTGTCATAGGTGGCGAGGCCCCGGGGTTGAATGCTGACACGTCACGCGCGTGCAGCCACGCTGCTACAGCCGACTGGCCACCTGCCTTGTACCAAGCCCATAAGGTTTGCCCGGCCTCGTCACTCATGCGGCCTGCTTCTGAGAATGTGACGAAGAAACGTCGGTCATTCCCCGACAAGGCCAGTGGTACGCGCTCGTTAGAGAACGCGAGCACGAATACGCGATTTAGCGCCTGATAGGGATGCAAGCCTTTTCGGTTAACGCTTAAAAATTCGGGTGGCGCGGCAATGATGGGCTTAAGGTGGTTTTCCATGGCGCGCCGATCCTTAGCTTCTGCTTGTCGCAATTCTTCGAACACCATGACTTCCGACTCAAGCGCATATCCCCATTGACTCGTAATTTCGTCGTCCCTGACGATGGCCACATTCGACAACGATGCGCCGCCGACACCCCATAAAAACGGCTGCCACATAGAATCTTTGCCGGATCCCGGATGCCCGATATGCAGTACTGCGTGATTAATTTTATGGTTCGGGTGCTGCAATTTGAACGCCATGATGTTAAGCACATGCTCCCGCTCGTATGTTTCGGGAATCATGCGTTCCACATGCGCAAGCCACGGGCGCACGTCCCCTGCCACGGTTGGCGGTCGGTGGTCAACCCATCGATTTCCAAAGACTTGCCCATCACGCGCTACTTGTACCGATTCGCCAGCCGCGTAAGTAATGCCGGCTAACGACAACGCGCCCAGAAGCTGCCGGTTCTCGTCAAAGCATATCGACGCCTCGATGCGACGCTTAGTTTTGCTAGGGTGAATAGAAAAACAACTAATGTGCCGGAATAGAGCGTTAAAAGTGCCCCGCGCAATTTCGCGGCGGTCTTGCATGTCAAAATAACCATCTTCTGATTGAATGTACGCGAAGCGGGTATACCAGTCTGCTTTCTCTGTGCGGTCGAGCTGCTTTTTCTCTACTTCGGCAATGACGCGCGCGCTTTCGTCAGGAAACGCGGCGGTAGGTACAATCTTGGCTAGTGTCGCTTCCATGACCTGTGCAAGCAACGCGTCCCGCAAACCCGGCATGTGCTTCGGGCCTTCATTGGCTGCAACCCATTCGAGGAACGTGTTGGAATCAAGGTCAATGCAGTGTGAGTGCAGGCAGCAATACGCTCTGTTGGCGGGGTTGTAGCGGCCTTCTGGATTGCCGTCAGTATGCTCGGCACTGTTGGGGCAGACAACGCCGGCCCATCCTTCTGAATTTGGCTTGGACAGTAGCAAGCCCTGCCCTGACAGCCAAGCCATAACATCGTCCGCGCCATCGTCTGCCAACCGGATAGGACGCACGCCCAACGAGTCAGGCTCGGCGGGCACGACGCCGAACGCGGTGCATAGTTCCGGCAGAGTGAATTCAAGCTCCGGGTGAAAATCGATTAAACGGGCCGCGAAGTTATCACGCCCAGGCTTAAGATTGATCGAACCCGGCAGTCTAAAATTGCGCACTGCATTGCAAGCGCCCGGGTCGGTGTAGCCGGCATCAGCCATGGCACGTATGGCAGCGCTAAATTCACCCTTAGTTGGCTGCTCCGCAAATGCGTATCCCCACTGGTACGACTCTGGCGAGGTTTCGATTTTCCACGTTGGCGCTATCGGCGGTAATGTAGGCGCCTTATCAGATCCAACGTCATCCAGGACCATGACGAGCACGTACTCGCAATTGGCAGATGAGGCTGAGACACGCCCCTCGACAAAACGGTCAACGATAAAACTCGCCGTGTTGCCATACCAGGCCTGATCAGGCTTAATTTTGCTATCTTCAGGCACGAACGCTGGCCACGTGCACTTGATTGCGCCGTCCGCATGGAATTGCAGTTCGCCGTCTTTTAGCTGCGGTTTTTGCCGGACAATTAATGGGGTTTCACCCTTTGGGGCGAGTTTTGTAATAAAATCGAGGAATTCCAATTGCTTCTCCTGTAGTAAGTAAAGCTGCCCAGCCAGGCAGCTTTTTTATTTTCCGTACCGTTGCATAATTTTGACACCCGCTTTTAACGGTAGCCCATGCGCCCAATCTGGCGCAGTACACATTACGTCATTTAAATGCTTTTTTGTTTCTTCGGGAGTAGTTGATTCGAGGACAATCTCGTCGTGGACATGTAGCACCGCATCGGGAAACTGGCGTAAAGAGTGGCGTAGCAAGTCGTGCGCGATAGCTTGCGTTATGTTCTCACAGGCAAGGCCGCGCCACAAGCGTCCTCGTGGCCACTCTTTTGCACCCGCTGCGGGCTTCCATGCGGCCTTTATATAGGTTATCTCGTCGCCATCGAATTTAGCGAAGGGATAGCACAATATACGGCCAGACGGCAACGCGTACCATAGGTGCTGCTTATCATACATGTACGTAACGCGCCCTGCTTGAAATTCACGATTGGGATTGCGCATGGCTCGCCGGTAGGCCGACTCTAATTTCTCCCAGTACCGCACCGCCCATGCGTTAGACCGACGCCAAGCGTCCACAATGCGCCGCGAATCGGATTCGGGCATCACGACGTTAAGCGCTCGTCCCATGTTAGAAAACGCGCCGACCGAGCCACCAAAGCCCAACGACAGCGTAGCTACCTTGCCGACCTGCCTGCGCTCAGACTCACCCAAACGCGCGTATTCTTCGGCAATTTCTTCATAAGGCACATGATAGATGCCTGCGGCTTCGTGAATGTAAATGTCACGGCCCTGCCGAAACGACCCTAAAACCACCTCGGCTGATGGGTCGGCGGAGGCCCAAGGCGTAACGCGAGCTTCAATAGCTGACCAATCAGCTACAACAAACGAATGGCCAGGCTCAGGGATTAGTGCGGGCCTGAGCATTTCTCGGAGAACATCTGTAACGCGTTTTCCGAATCTTGGTACGATTGCGTGGCGGCGCACCATAGCATCGCGTACTGCTTGGGGTTCATCGGCGGATTTTCTAGTGAAGTTGTGAACCTGCGCTCCATAACTGCTAGCTCGTCCGGTAGCAATTCCGCCGGCAAATACAAACGCTCCTCTAACTCGACGGTCTTCAACGTCTGCCAGCTGCGTAAGACGGTTGAACTTCGCAACCGAAGACGCCCAGAGGTCGTCCGCACATTGAATGACGTCAAGGACAGGGGTCGGAATCGCATCGGGGTGTTCCTTCGCAAAGGCTAATAGGTTTGCCCTAGTAGTTTTATCAATCGAATATTTCTTTTCGCCATCTTTGATAGTCACCATCATCTCGCGCACTTGGGGGCTTACCCGCTCGAGCACCCACTCACGCATTTTGGGACTGCGCACAGATTTAAGGGCGCCCTCGGTAACTTCATGCACAATGCCCTGTATCTCGGCCGCTTCAATTGACGCGTAGCTGACCGCAGCTTGTGCCAACGGCAAATCCAGCTTGACGCCTCGATCATTGATGCGCTCGTTAACATGATAGTCGAGTAACTCAACGTCTGACAACGGACGCATGGCTTTGGAAATGGCACGCATAGCACGAACGTCCTGTTCGCAATAGCGCACCATCTCAGCCATTAAGTCGGGCGAATCGTTAAACGATCCATCAGCGCGAGGGAGGGAAAGTGCGCGGATAAGCTGGCTTCCTCGGTGGTCTTTGCGCATGACGCTGCTAAGCGCTCGTCCGACGTCCTCGAGGCTGCCAGGTAAGCAATTAGCACGCGCTTGCGCAGCGGTGCAGTAGAACTGCTCGAGTTGAAAGTTACCTTGTAAGACGTACCAAAATATGAGCCGTTCAAATGCAGCGTTGTGTGCGTAGATGCGCCCGGCGTGATTGCGCACGTATTCCGGAAAGGTATCACCGGGCCGCCACGTAACAACCTCGTCGTCGTCAAAGGCGTAAGACATACAAAGTACGTCGGTGCTGGCGTCTTGAGCATAGTTATAAACTCCTCGTGTTTTTAGGTCGCAACGACTACGGGTTTCGAAATCGAGCCAGAGTATATTTTTCATGGGGGTAGGTGGGGGTTTCAATTTGGGTTTCAACAAGCTGCGGGAGAAAGCTAGAAAATCCGCAGGTCACCATCCTTGAATGCTAGCTTAACAACCCCCTACACTAATTAGGCAGACCGACGACGGCGCGCCGGTGCTTCTTCTGCTGCTACTTCTGGGTCGTCTGCTGCTGCGGCAGGCTCCCCGTCCATGCTTACCCACTCGACAACCTCAAAAATTGGCGTGTAGATGCGACCGTACGACTTGTGGGCGTAATGGTCTTTCTTCAGATGAACGACAGGCACCGGCTTCGATTGATCTTTCTCGACCTGCTCGGCAATGGCCACGGCGAGCGTCTGTACTGCACGCTTTCCGCCAACGGATGTGACCGTATAACGCGCTTCCAGGTCTTTGTCGTCGCCGGTTAGGCACTTCAAAGACAATCCAACTTGTGCTTCCCAACCGCGCTTAGCGTTAGGCGGCGCAATGTCCATCGCCGGCAACGGCTCGGTAACCGACACCATCTTTTCGCCCAACACTTCACCATCGCCCCAGGCAATAAAACCGTGGACGAACGAGAAAGGATTGATGGCCCAAGTTGATTCCGATTCGATTTCGGTCTGCTCAGCACCGAATACCCAATGACCGGTCTTGTCCATTTTGACGATAACTGAGCCGGACGCGCCGACTTCGACCTCTAGCGAGCGCAGAGCGACCGACAGGGATTTTACGGAGGGGAGGTTTGCAAGTGCGAATGACATAGTAGTTTTCCTTAGTGTAGTTTAATGAGGCGAGCAAGTGCTGCGCCAAGGTTTACAACCGCTGGCCGTGGATCAGACTCCACTGCCAACGTACTGCCCGACGAAATCGATGTGACTAATCCCGTCGGAATTTCAATACTAAACTTCTTTGCGACTTTTTCCAACTGTGCTGGCGACTTTAATTTTGTATCGGTAACTTCGCCAAGCTTATTAGCGTAAGCCCACTCAACAACTTTAGCCTCATCCAACCACTGCCGTGTCGCGCGCTTAGCGACCAGCTTGTAACCTGGTACCTGCTGATTGTTTTCCAGCATTTGAAACGCCAGCGCACGCAGGTCGCGCAGGTAGTCTTCAATCATGTCGGCCTGCTTTAATTGCACCGCAAGCTGCGCGATAGGTAAATCAGCCAACTGCGTGCGCAACGCGCGCTCGGCAGCGCCCGTCATTTCAGGGCAGATCGGCTTAGCGGCACACCAACGACAATGATCACCTGTCTGCATGGGTGGGGTTGGCCAAGTAGACACCCTCACCGCGTGCGCTAACTCCTGCTCAAACTCTTTAACACGTGCAACCGTCGTCGTCCACCGACGCACTTCTGGCGGCTGTACGATAATGCACTCTATTTCTGAGGCGTCGTCGAAGACCCACGCAGAAACGGTAGTACGCATGGCGGCAGCTGCGTAAAAGAGCAATTGCGGGTTGTTTTCGGCAGGAACGACAACGCCATCCCCGAACTTCCAATCGAGAACAACAGCTTTTGACCCGATTCGTCCAAGTAAGTCAGTACTGCCAAAGACGCCAGGTAAAAAATCACCAAACCCCACCCGAGTTTCAACCATATACTCCATGATTTTGTCGGCATCAATTTCTTCGAGTGCTTGTAGAGCGGGAATAATCTTTTCATCAAGTAGCTCCTGCGTAAGTGTTTGGCCCTGATACGTAGCGCCTAAAAGCTGCTCGGGCTTTTTGTCAAACTCCAATATCTCCGCGATAACGTTATGCAGCAACGTACCTCGGTCGGCGTGTTCATTAGATGGGCGCGGCGGCATTTTGGCGCACAACGCAACCGACGCCGGACAGTTAATAACGCGTTTGGCGGTAGACCCGCCAACGACGTTTGAGTGGTTCATTTTAGCTCCTGTTTTTTGTATGAGACTTTATTTTAAGCTAAAAAAGTTACTTGTCAAAGACTTTTTTATGGTTTATATTTGAGCCATGCTAGAAAAAGACATCGAAAAGTACTTTTTGTGGGCGGTCGCAACGGCTGGAGGGAAAACGTATAAATTTCGCTCAGTGTCGCAACGCGGCGTGGCCGACCGCATAGCATGCTTGCCTAACGGCGAGACTTGGTTTGTAGAATTAAAACGGCCTAAAGGTGGCGTATTGGCTCCGCTGCAAAAGATGTTTCGAAACGAAGTACAGGGACTAAACCAACGCTATGCACTACTTACTACGAAAGAGGAGATACAGACATGGATGAACGCAAACAGATGACACCCCGCACCCCGCACAAGTTGTTGGATTACTTGAAAGAAACGTACAGCCTTAAAAACGACGGTGAATTGGCTACCTTTTTGGGTATGAAAGCACCTAACCTTAGCCGGATACGGGGCACTAAATACCCAGTTAGCGCGGACGTCGTTCTGCGGGTGCATGAGTCAACCGCCATGCCGATCAAAAACATTATGGCCCTGCTGTGAGGCTGCGCCCCTATCAGGATGCCGCAGCGGATTTTCTGTACGAACACGACCGCGCGATGATTCTGGCACCTGTGGGGGCTGGCAAGACAGCTATCACGTTAACCGCGATGCAGGCTGCGCTTGACAACGGTATAGCCGCGCGGTTTCTTGTGCTGGCGCCTAAACGCGTCGCTATTAGCGTGTGGCCCGTGGAAGGCGCGACATGGGCGCCGGGGCTTACCGTAGCGGTTGCGGTGGGCACACCCAAAGAACGTGCGGCTGCGCTTGCTTCAGACGCGGGGGTTGTAGTGACTAACTACGACAATATTGGCTGGCTGGCTACGCAGTCGTTACTCTCGTTTGACGCCGTTGTGTTTGATGAGCTGACTAAACTAAAGAACCCGTCAGGCAATCGGTTCAAAGCGCTGCTGAAGGTAATTGACCAGTTTAGGGTTCGGTGGGGCTTGACAGGTTCATTTACCAGTAATGGTTTGGAAGACGTGTTTGGTCAGTGCAAGATAGTGGATCAAAAGCTGCTCGGCAGGGCTAAGGGCGCGTTCTTGCAACAGTACTTTGTGTGCATGAACCGCGACTTCGGCGAGTGGGCGCCGCGCCCCAACGCGCTGCCAGCCGTCATGCGGCGCATCAAGCCCGCAACGTTTGTGCTAGAGCCTGGCGAATATAAAGACAAGCTGCCGCAGTGCCATGTGGTCGAGTTGCACAGTCAGCTAACTGACCGAGTGCCTTATGAAACTATGAAACGCGACTTCATAGTGAACTGCCCTGACGCGCAAGCAGTAGCCGCTAATGCGGCAGCCGTTACCATGAAATTGCAGCAGATGTCGTCTGGCTTTGTCTATGATAGTAAGCGCACGCCTAGCGCCACACCGGGTAAATTTATAACTACGCAAACCGCAGTGTGGTTTAGCAGACATAAGTTTGACCAATTAGACGAACTATTAGACGAGAATCAACATGCCAATACATTACTTGTTTATCAATTTCAGGAAGAACTGGCGGAGCTGCGCCGGCGGTATCCGAAGGTTCAAACGCTGGATGATGCGAATGCAGTCGCCCGCTGGAACGCCGGACAGATTGAGTTACTTGCCGTCCATCCTAAAAGCGCCGGCCACGGACTTAATTTGCAGCATGGCGGGTCACACATGGTATTTCTGTCGCTGCCGTGGTCACTGGAGTTGTACGAGCAAACGGTTGGCCGACTGCATCGTTCAGGACAAACACGCGATGTCTGGGTCTATATCTTGTCGGCAGAAAAAACAATAGACGGAAAAATTTGGGACGCATTGCGCGGCAAGCGCGCCCTTTCGGATATCGCAATGGAAGCATTAAAATAGACTATATGACCAATAAACTTACTTTTAAGAACCCGGCGGCGCTTGCGCGTTTACTTCGCATTCAGGGTTTATTGCGCCAAGAGCCCTCTACTTTGTCTGAAATTGCCGCAGTTGTGCACATTAGCGTCCGATATGCGCGTGAGTACCTTAGCAACATACGCGAACGACGGCAAGCATACGTTCATTCATATCGGCAAGACCGCGTATGTGAGTATGCAACCTGGAAGCCGTTATACGCATGGGGTACTAAAAAAGATGCAAAAGAACCTGACACGTCTGCGCGCGCTAAGCAGGAAAGGCGTCGCGCAAGAATAAACGCAGACCCATTAGCAAAGGCCAGCGAGTTAGCTAAGCGGCGCGCGAAAGCCATTAAACCGTTTACCGATTGGACGTCGTCATGGATACCAAGAAAGCCAAGCGTATGNGCCGCGTAATTTCCTGGTTCAGTTGCGGAGCCGCCAGTGCAGTGGCGACCATACACTTTGAGCAGCGATGAAGAAGATAGATCCCCACTGGCGAGCTACTACTGACGCCACCCGTACAGGGGTAATGAAGACGCTTAAAAGTATCCGGGATGGTGAAGTTGACAAAGATGAATTAGATAAGCTACAGAACTTTTGTTTATTTGCATTGGCGCTGATGCAGGCAGAAGGCCCTAAGAAGTGGGAGTTAGCGAAGCTAAATGCGGAGTTAATGTCGCTACTGAAGGGTAAAAATGGCTGAAAAAAAATTATTTTTTGGCATACGCTTCATTTTTTAAATTTAGTCTAGGTATCCAGCTCGTAATAAAGTCTTTAGTAGCCTTATGAAAGGCTAGTTTTTTAACGCTAACTTTTTTTAGCAAAGATAGGCCTGTTATTTTTTCACAACTTTTTTTATTTCCAGCTCTGTAAAC
>JGI1221J13441_10000202_pt1 | contig 28774 bp, 33 predicted proteins | sample LakVidmifraction_4_FD_13441 | JGI IMG/M metagenome (IMG submission 13441) | reverse complement strand
TAATCGAGCCACTAAATATACCCCTGCAACAACCATTGTTGCTGCGTGGATTAATGCAGAAACCGGCGTTGGACCTTCCATGGCGTCCGGCAACCAAATATGAAACGGCAGCATGGCCGATTTACCGATACCACCCATATAAATTAAAATCAATCCCCAGGTAAATACAGACAATCCCATAAAGGAAGCAGAAGCCCCCCAACCTGCTATTAACATCCCTTCCTCACTTGTGAGGTCTTGAAAATCAAAAGTACCTGTATAATAACTGATTAAAAGGATACCTATTAAGAAACCTAAATCGGCAAATCGCGTTACAATAAATGCTTTTTTTGCCGCAGCCACCGCTGAAGGTTTGGTGTAGTAATAACCTATCAATAAAAAAGAGGAAGCTCCAACCAATTCCCAAAAAATATACATTTGAAATAAGTTGGTTGCCAGCACCAATCCAAGCATTGAAAAAGTGAATAAGGCCAAATATGCGAAAAAGCGTGTAAAGCCATCATCTCCCTTCATATAGCCTATGGAGTATAGGTGAGCCATAAAAGAAATGGTGGTCACAACAACCATCATCATGACGGAGATAGGGTCAATCAGTACGCCTAAATCAATATGTAACTTATCCGTAAATTGAAGCCATGTAGTTTTATAAATAAAAGTTTGATAAACGCCTTCTAATTTTCCGTTTAAAAAATAATGGTAGGCGGTATACAATGATAAAACAAATGATGTTCCTAAACCTAATGACCCTAACCAACCTGAAATTGAGGCCGGTATTTTTTTGCTGAATATTCCTAAAATAAGAAACAGTGCTAAAGGAATCAGAGGAATTAATATGGTATAACTAAAATCCATTTTTTATAATTTAAATTTTTTGTCTATTTAATTTTTAACTAAAACCTTTTAATATTTCATGGTTTCTGTATCCTTCACTTCAACGGATGAAATGAGTTTATACAAATTAATAATAATGGCAATGGCGAGCGCAGTTTCAGCTGCAGCCAAGGCAATAATAAAAATCGAAAACACAGCGCCCTGAAGTAAATCTGGATACAAATAGGTGTTGATAAGAACAAAATTTACGGCAGAGGCGTTTAAAATTAATTCAACCGACATTAATACCGTTATTAAGTTTTCTCGTGTAAAAAACCCGTAAATTCCTATAAAAAACAAGATACTTGTTAGGGTTAAAATTTCGTAAATGCTTATACCTGCAATCATAGTTTGTTGTTTTTAATAGTCAGAAGACCGAAGTCCGAAGTCGGAAGTTTTTTCATTGTATTTTCTTTTTAAATGCGACCATCATATTCATTAAGTTGAAAGCGTTTTCATATTGTTCATTAAATTCAATTTCGGAAATGTATTTTCTATTTGAAGCTTTGTGCAGGCATGTGACAACCTCAGCCAAAGAACGAATCGAATATCCCATAAATTTTTTAAATTCTGGATTTGTTTGCCCAATAGCGCCTTCAGAAATATTTAAAGCAATTGAATCTGCAGCTCTTTTTATTTGTGAAGACAAATTGTACAGCTCATTGGCCGGAAAAATTTTAGCTAAGGCATCAATATCCTCTCCAAAATCCATAGCTTTTTGCCATATAATTAATTTCTCGAATTTAAAACCTATTTCCATTTTTTTATTTCAATTTTTTACTTCTGTCTTCCGACTTCTGTCTTCGGACTTCGGACTTCCGACTTCTGTCTTCCGACAATCGACTTCCTTTTGCAATGATGATAGCACCAATCATAACGGCTACCAACAGCACACTTATGACTTCAAACGGCAATATAAATCCGCCATCTTCAACACTCAATAAAATTCTGCCTATTTCATCAACTTCTATGGAAGAATAGGTGTTGGCGGTTTCTGTAAATGGATAGGTGGATATTGCCCAAAGCGTAACGGCTAAACCTGTTGCGCTTAAAAGTGCCGCAATGAGTTTTTTCTTTAAAGGCGTTTTTTCCAATTCCAACTCTACATGATGAATAAGCAACACGGAAAAAATGAACAATACAATGATTCCGCCTCCATAAACCGTAAGTTGAATTGCGGCTAAAAAGTTGTAATCAATTAAAAAGTAAAGACCGGCGATGCCTATTAACACAAACAGTAAATAAATAACTGCCCTTAAAATCTTTCTGCTGGTTACTGAGGCAACTGAAAATAAAATGATGACCGCAGCGAGTATATAAAATATAATTGTTTCCATAATATTAATCTTCTATTCCGTCTAAAACAGATGAACCTGGTTGGTTTAAAACTTTAGTTAATGCGCTTCTGTCGTACACAGAATTTTCAAAATTCTGAGCCCAAACTATGGCGTCGGTTGGACAAGCTTCAATACATAAACCACACATGGTACACATGCTTAAGTGATAAATATGTTTGTCTATTTCTTTCTTCTTTTTACCTGTTTCCGGGACAACAACCCTGTCCCAAATAATTTCTATGGAACCATTTGGACATGCAATTTCGCAAGCTTGGCAACCAGTGCAATAGTGACGATTGTCAGCATTGTGTGGCATCACCACTTCACCTCTGAAACGATCAAACATTTTAAGCGTTTCCCGGTTGTCGGGGTATTGTTGTGTAATAACACCTTTTCGTGCGCGAATAAAGTAACCTCCTGTAACCGACATTCCTGTAAGTAAGGTTTTTATTCCTTTATATATATCTGAAAAATAACTCATTTTAGTAGCATTTCATTTGTTAAATTGTCCAATTCAGCCATATTACTATTGCCATCAGCATTAAATTCATCAAATTTAAAGGCAATAAATATTTCCATTCAAGGGTTAATAATTGGTCGACCCTTAATCTTGGGAAAGTCCATCTAAACCACATCATTAAAAAGATGAGGCCTGCAACTTTAATTATAAACCAGATGACTTGAGGAAACCAGGCAATATTTTCTGTAATTCCAAAAGGGGATAACCAACCTCCAAAAAACAATACCACAGCAATGGAGGCAATTATAAACATGTTTATAAATTCAGCCAGGAAGAAATAAGCGAATTTCATTCCTGAGTATTCTGTATGAAAACCGGCTCCCAATTCCGATTCAGCTTCAACTAAGTCAAATGGAGCTCTGTTGGTTTCTGCCGTTCCCGCAATCATAAAAATCATAAAAGCGAAGATTGAAGGAATGTGACCTTGTAAAATAAGCCACCCTCCGGTGCGTTGCACTTCAATTATTTCTGAAAGCTGTAAAGTTCCTGTTAACAATACCATTGTTAAAATAGAGAGTCCGACTGATAATTCATAACTTATGGTTTGCAAACCACTTCTCATGGCACCAATTAAGGCAAATTTGTTATTGCTCGACCAGCCGGCCAAAAGAATTCCGATAACGCCAATAGAGGAGATGGCAATTAAGAAAAACACACCAATATTAATGTCGAATGCTTGAAATTGTTCTGAATACGGAAAAACGGCCATAGCCATTAATGCCGCAACAATTACAAAATAAGGCGCTAAATTGTATAAAAATTTGTCAATTTTGATGGTGCTTGTCAATTCTTTAGAAACCAATTTTAAAGCATCAGCTATCGTTTGCATAAGCCCCCAGGGTCCAACTCTGTTTGGACCTATACGCAATTGAAACCAGGCGGCAACTTTACGTTCTAAAAGCACTAAATACAAACCTGCTACAGCGAATAATGCCAAATAAGCAACGGCAATGACAACCATAATAGTGTAATTTGCTGCAGTTTCAGGCATTATTGAAAAAATCCAATCTGAGATTGTTTTCGTAATGTTCAATGGAATATTCATTTGTAAAAAATTCATGGTCTATGATTAACGGTCTATATCTGGAATTACAAAATCAAATGAAGCCATTGTTGCCACTAAATCGGCTATTAATACGTCTTTTGAGATGTGATTTAAAATAGATAAATTAGAAAATCCTGGTGAGCGGAATTTTACGCGATAGGGGTTTTTGTTTCCAGTACTGTTTATATAAACGCCAAGTTCACCTCTTGCTGTCTCAACACGTTGATAAAATTCACCTTTTGGCAATTTGATTACTGCTTTTGTGGCTGCTTTCGTTTCACCTTCGGGAATGTTGTCAATCAATTGTTCAATAATTGAAACGGATTCCCATAATTCCATCATTCTAACTTGATAACGCGCAAATGTATCACCTTCCGTCAATAAAATTTCTTTAAAATCAACACGGTCATAAGCACTGTAAGGATGGTGTTTACGTACGTCACTTGCAAAACCAGAAGCTCTGGCAACCGGTCCTGAAACCCCAAAGGAAATAGCATCTTCTTTGGTAAGGATACCGACACCTTTTGTTCTTTTTTGAAAAATCACGTTGCCGGTTAATAAAAGGTTGTATTCTGGAATTTTAGTTTTAAAATGTGCAATAAAGTCTTTAGTGCGTTGTACAAAATTTGGATGAATATCGAACATCAATCCGCCGGGTACATTGTAATTCATGGTTAAACGTGCGCCACAGGTTTCTTCAAAAATATCATTGATCATTTCACGATCCCTGAATGCATAGAAATAAGTGGTTAACGCACCTAAATCCATTCCCATTACGCCCCACCATAAGCAGTGAGAAGCAATACGGGTGAGCTCAGCTATAATAGTTCTTATTACTTTAACCCTATCGGAAACTTCTATTTCAAGTCCTTTCTCAACAGTTAAACAAACCGCTTCGTTATTGATGTGTGAAGACAAATAATCCATTCTGTCTGTTAAATGAACAATTTGCTGGTAACTGTCGCGTTCGCACATTTTTTCAATAGAACGGTGAATGTAACCTAAATCTGGTTCCACATTTTTTATAATTTCGCCGTCAATGGTTAAAAGTAATCGTAACACCCCATGAGCTGCCGGGTGTTGAGGTCCCATGTTAATAAAATACTCTTCAGTTTTTATTTTATTTTTCACTTCTTGATTAGTCATTTATAAGGCTATTTAATAATCATATTTGCTTCATCAACATAATCTTTTCTCAAAGGAAAACCTTCCCATTCAGGCGTTAAAAAAAGGCGTCTTAATTTTGGGTGATTGTTGAATTTTATGCCGAAAAAATCGAATATTTCCAATTCATGAAAGTCTGCTGTTTGCCAAATGTCGTGAACGGAATCCAGAGTTGGATTTTCACGGTCATCAACCATAACCTTAACAACTACTTGATGTTTTAACTCAGTTGATTCTAAATGGTAAATTACACCCAATGCCGGAACCCAGTCCATACCGGTGATGCAAAATGCATAATCAAATTTTAATTCGGGATGTGATTTTAATTGGCTGCAAATAGAGTGAAGTTGTTCTTTAGGAACAATTACATTTAAAAATTCAGACGCTTCGGTCGTAAATTCCAAATCGGTTCCCAAACCTGTAATTATATTTTGTAAATCTTCGTTTGTCATGGTCATTTATGATTTAATACAAATTATTTTCCTTCATCAAAACCATCAATAGGATTTATCTTTTTGGTCTTGTTTTCAGTTTTAATTTTTTGTTGAAGCATAATCATTCCATCCAATAAAGCTTCCGGTCTTGGAGGGCATCCAGGAACATATACATCTACTGGAATCACATGGTCAGCACCTTTAATTACAGAATAGGTATTATAGTAAAATGGACCTCCTGAAATAGCGCAGGCACCCATAGCAATTACATATTTCGGTTCCGCCATTTGATCATATAATCGTCTTAATACAGGTCCCATTTTGTTAACAATGGTACCGGCAATAATAATTAAATCTGCCTGACGTGGAGAAGGTCTTGCAACCTCAAAACCAAATCTTGAATAATCGTGGCGGGCAGCACCTGTTTGCATCATTTCTATGGCGCAACAACTTGTGCCGAAATACAATGACCATAATGAATTTGCGCGTCCCCAATTGATGACGCTGTCTAATGTGGTTACAACAATGTTTCCGCCATTGCCTCCAGGAATTATTTTTCCGGGAAAATCAGCAGGAACAACTTGTTTCATCCCTTCTTCCTCAAGCTGACTTAAATATCGTTTTTTTTCTACTCCCATTGTAAAGCTCGTTTTTTATATGCATATAACAATCCCAGTCCTAATATGAAAAGGAATACAATTATTTCTACCAAAGCAACAGTGCCAACTTCTTTATAAACTACAGCCCAAGGCACTAAAAACGCTACTTCGACATCAAAAATCAAGAAAAGAATGGCAAAAAGATAATACCCTACTTTAAACTGAATCCAGGTTGGACCAATAGTAGGCACCCCGCATTCGTATGGTTCTCTTTTTTGAGGATTATCAGATTTTGGGGATATTAAATCTGATAAAAAATTTGCTCCGGCAACCAATACAATCGCTGCCAGTAAAAATACAATGATGGCTTCTGAACCCATTTTTTATATACTTTTTAATTCGTGGACAAAATTATGGTTTTTTAAAAAAAAATAGCTGACATAAATCAGCTATTTTTTTTATTTTATTACTTGACCTCGTATGTTTCTCCTGAAAAGAAAAGATCGTCTGTTTTCTTGAATTTTGAATTTGCCTTAACTTGAGCGTTTAGCGCATCTTCTCTTTCTTCTAGGGTAACATCAGTAAATCTTCTGATAACCCCTGTAGCTAAAGGATATGCCAATCGAACAAGCATTTGATGAAGCGTTTTATCCTCTTCTTTGGCATCATGAACTAATATATCTTCTTGTGTTATACCGTTTTCACCAATGGTTACTACTTCTAATTTCAACTTGTTTAAAACCAATCCTTTGTCTTTGTTTTTACCAAAAATCATTGGTTTACCGTGTTCAAGAAAAATTTGTTTATCTTCTTTTACATTTTTATCGGTTACATCCGTAAAACATCCATCATTGAAAATCACACAATTTTGAAGTACCTCAACCAATGAAGTTCCTTTAAATTTATGTGCATCAATAAAAATTTGCGTCATATCTTTCGGATTGTTACCGCCAATTCTTGCAAAGAAACGAGCATTAGCACCTAGTGCAAGTTCTCCGGGAGAAAAAGGAGGTTGTGTGTTTCCGTAAGGAGATGATTTTGTTTTTTGGCCTATAAGGGAAGTTGGAGAAAATTGTCCTTTGGTTAAACCATAAATTTCATTGTTGAACATCACCATATTTAAATCGATGTTTCTACGTAATAAATGAATAAAATGATTTCCCCCAATAGCCATTGAATCTCCGTCACCAGTCATAATCCAGACACTTAAGTTAGGATTGGCCAATTTTACGCCAGAAGCAATTCCGGGAGCTCTACCATGAATAGTATGCATTCCATAGGTGCTCATATAATATGGAAAACGTGAGGAACATCCAATACCCGAAATAAATACCACGTCTTCTTTATTAACGCCCATTTCAGGAAGTGCTTTTTGCATGGATCGCAAAATCACGTAATCATCGCAACCAGGACACCACCTAACTTCTTGATCACTTGTAAAATCTTTGAATGTATATTTTTTTACAGTTGTTGTAGTTTCCATAATTATACTAATTGTTTAAATTGTTGAATTAATTCATCGTTAGAAAAGGGTAAGCCTTGAATTTTGTTGTGTTTAGAAAATTCAAATTTGCTGAATTTAATCTTTAAAATCCCCGCAAACTGACCGCTATTTAATTCGCAAACAATAATTTTTTTGAATTTAGATAAAATTTCTTCTGTATTTTTTGGCATAGGATTGATATAATTGAAATGTGCCAATCCAATTTTTTTATAGCCTTCATCATTTATTTGTTTCACTGCTGAATGCAAAGAACCATAAGTTCCGCCCCATCCAATAACCAATAAATCTCCTGAATCGGCAAATTCAGTTTTTAAGTCGGGAATGTTATTTTGAACAAGTCTGACTTTTTCGGCTCTAACGTGCGTCATTTTTTCGTGGTTTTCAGGCTCATAAGAAATATTGCCTGTTACCTGGTCTTTTTCCAATCCACCAATTCGGTGTTCTAATCCAGGTGTTCCGGGAACTGCCCAGTTACGCGCCAATGTCTTATCATCTCTGTCATAAGGATGCCAGTTTTCTTTAACTTCCGTAATCTTGTGATTTTTAATTTCAGGCATTTCAGTAACAGATCTAATTTTCCAAGGTGCCGAACCATTTGCAATATATCCGTCTGTTAATAAAATAACAGGAGTCATATGTTCCAAAGCGAGTCGGGCAGCTTCATAAGCAAAATTAAAGCAGTTGGCAGGTGTGCTTGCAGCAATCACAATTACAGGACTTTCACCGTTTCTTCCATACATCGCCTGCAGTAAATCTGATTGTTCTGTTTTTGTAGGCAAACCGGTTGAAGGTCCACCGCGTTGCACATTAATAACAACCAATGGCAATTCAACCATCATCGCCAAGCCTATTGCTTCTCCTTTTAAAGCCAATCCTGGTCCTGAAGTCGTTGTAACGGCTAAATCACCGGCGAATGCGGCACCAATGGCTGAAGTAACACCAGCTATTTCGTCTTCTGCCTGAAAAGCTTTTACACCAAAATGTTTGTGTTTTACCAATTCATGTAAAATATCGGTTGCGGGAGTTATAGGATAAGATCCTAAAAACAACTCTAATCCTGATTTTTCTGAAGCAGCCAATAATCCCCAGGCCGTAGCGGCATTTCCCATAATTATTCTATAGGTTCCCGGTGCCATTTTAGCAGGGGAAATGGTATATGAATTAGGGATAAGTTCTAAAGTTTCAGCAAAATAATATCCTGCATTTAATACTTTAGTATTTGCTTCAATTAAATGAGGTTTTGTTTTAAATTTTTTATTGAAAAAGTCAACAGTATGCTCTAAAGAACGACCATACATCCAATAAACCATTCCTAAAGAAAACATATTCTTGCTTCGGGTAATGGATTTGTTGTCTAATCCTTCAACATCTTTTAGGGCTTCTTTTGTCATAGAAGTCATGTCAACTTGAATAACACGATAGTTTTCCAAACTTCCATCTTCTAACGGATTGGTTTTGTATAAGGCTTTTTCTAAATTTTTCTTTGTAAATGAATCCGTGTCCACAATAATGGTGTGACCCGGTTTTACGGCATATAAGTTGGTTTTTAAACCGGCAGGGTTCATAGCTACCAATAAATCGACATTGTCTCCCGGAGTGCTTACTTCTACGCTTCCTATATGAACTTGGAATCCGGAAACACCATATAAACTTCCTTGTGGGGCCCTTATTTCAGAAGGGTAATTTGGAAAAGTAGCTATATCATTACCAAACATTGCCGAAGTATCAGTAAACTGCGTTCCTGTTAGCTGCATTCCGTCTCCTGAATCCCCAACAAACCTCACGACTACTGCTTCCAGTACCTCGGGTTGAAGAATTGTTTTTGTTGTAATCATAATTATTGTAAATTATATTTTTTTTGTTTAAATTTATTGAAAATTATTGTAAGTTCAACATAAGCTCCAAAGGTATATTTACTTTTTTGAAATGGAAATGACTTTTATCACCTGAAGTTGCATAAATTTTTATAATTTTGTGGAATAATTTAATACTAAAAATTAGTAATCATGGCTATATTAATAACAGACGAATGCATTAATTGTGATGCATGTATTTCAGAATGTCCAAATAATGCGATTTACGAACCGGATGGAGATTGGGCATATTCAGATGAAACCTCATTGAAAGGAATGGTAACTTTACCGGGAAGCGAAAAACAAGTTGACGCTGATAAACGAAACGAACCAGTATCTGATGAATTTTATTTTATTGTAACTGATAAATGTACAGAGTGTAAAGGTTTTCACGATGAACCACAATGTGCATCAGTTTGTCCGGTAGATTGTTGTATTCTAGATGAAGAGCATGTAGAAACTGAAGAACAATTAATGGCAAAAAAAGATTGGATGCACGGAGAATAATTTCTCTAAAATTCATAAAAAAGCACCGTTTTCGGTGCTTTTTTAGTTTATATGTTTATCGATTTTTAGTCGTTCAATTTTAATACTGCCATAAAGGCTTCTTGCGGAATTTCAACATTTCCTATCTGGCGCATTCGTTTTTTACCTTTCTTTTGTTTCTCCAAAAGTTTACGTTTACGTGAAATATCACCTCCATAACATTTCGCGGTAACATCTTTTCTAAGCGCTTTTACGGTTTCACGCGAAATAATTTTAGCGCCAATCGCCGCCTGAATCGGAATGTCAAATTGTTGGCGAGGAATTAACTGACGCAGTTTTTCACACATTTTTTTACCGATATTGTAGGCGTTGTCTGCATGAATTAAAGAAGAAAGAGCATCTACAACGGAACCGTTCAATAAAATATCAAGCCTAACCAATTTTGAAGTTCTCAAGCCAATAGGATGATAATCAAATGAGGCATATCCTTTAGAAACTGTTTTTAATCGGTCGTAAAAATCGAAAACTATTTCAGCCAAAGGCATTTCAAAAGTAAGTTCAACACGCTCTGGTGTTAAATAAGTCTGATTTTTTATTTGTCCGCGTTTTTCAATACACAAACTCATTATCTGTCCGATAAAATCGGATTTGGTGATGATGCTCGCTTTAATATAAGGTTCTTCAACCCGATTTAATTTTGAAGGTTCAGGCAAATCGGTTGGATTGTTCACTAAAACTGGAACATCGGGATGTTTATTGCTAAAAGCGTGGTACGACACGTTTGGAACGGTGGTAATTACCGTCATATCAAATTCGCGTTCCAATCTTTCCTGAATAATTTCCAAATGCAGCATTCCTAAGAAACCACATCGAAAACCAAAACCTAATGCGGCGGAACTTTCGGGAACAAATACCAAAGAAGCATCGTTCAGCTGCAATTTTTCCATAGAAGAACGAAGCTCTTCATATTCTTCGGTATCTACAGGATAAATACCTGCAAAGACCATTGGTTTTACATCTTCAAAACCATCTATTCTATTTTGGGTAGGATTTACGGCGTCGGTTATGGTGTCTCCAACTTTAATTTCAACGGCAGTTTTAACGCCGGTAATTAAATAACCTACATCACCTGCTTTCACACTTTGTTTTGCAACTTGTGTTAATTTTAAAGTACCAACCTCATCAGCATTATATTGATTGTTGGTTGCCATGAATTTAATGCGCTGTCCTTTTTTAATTTCTCCGTTAAAAACCCTGAAATAAGTTTCCACGCCTCGGTATGAATTGTAAACCGAGTCGAAAATTAGTGCTTGTAAAGGCGCGTTAACATCGCCTTTAGGTGCAGGTATTTTTTCAATAATTGCTTTTAAAATATTTTCTACCCCAAAACCTGTTTTTCCGCTCGAGTGAATAACTTCTTCAGGTTTACAGCCCAGTAATGCAACAATATCATCAGTAACTTCTTCCGGATTGGCACTAGGCAAATCAACTTTGTTTAAAATTGGAATAATTTCTAAATCATGTTCCAAAGCCAAATATAAATTGGAAATCGTTTGTGCCTGAATGCTTTGAGCGGCATCAACAATGAGCAAAGCGCCTTCGCAGGCGGCGATTGATCTGGAAACTTCGTAAGAAAAATCTACGTGGCCCGGAGTGTCAATTAAATTTAAGACATAATTTTCGCCTTCAAACATATATTCCATTTGGATGGCGTGACTTTTTATGGTAATTCCGCGTTCGCGCTCCAAATCCATACTGTCCAACAACTGCTCTTTCTTTTCTCGTATAGTAACAGTTCCTGTTTCGTCCAATAATCTATCGGCAAGCGTGCTTTTACCGTGGTCAATATGTGCAATGATGCAAAAATTTCGAATGTTTTTCATGCTTCGTGTTCCTTTCTACGTTTAGTTGCGCAAATATAGCTAAATAAGGGTTAAAAACACGACATGTTTAAATGTTTGCTATTCAACCCAATCGGCAACAAATAAATTAGTATCGTGAGTTCCGTTATTATTTCTGTTGGAAGAAAAAATGATTTTTTTTCCATCGGGAGAGAACATAGGGAAGGCATCAAAAACAGAATCATATGTAATTTGTTCCAAGCCGGTTCCATCAACATTAATCATAAATAAATTAAAACTGTGTTTGGTTTTATGGTTGGAGGAAAAAATAACTTTTTTTCCTGAAGGGTGAAAAAAAGGTGCCCAGTTTGCACTTCCTAAATTGGTAATTTTGGTTAAATTGCTGCCGTCAACATTACAAGTATATAATTCCATATTTGTTGGCTGCACCAATCCTTCAGCCAATAAATCTTTATATTCTTTGATCTCTTCTTCCGTTTTTGGACGAGAAGAGCGGAATATTAATTTTGTGCCATCGGGAGAAAAGAAGGCGCCGCCATCATAACCCAATTCAAAAGTGACTTGTTTTACGTTTGTTCCGTCAATATTCATTGTAAACAATTCCAAATCCCCTGTTCTCGTTGAGGTGAATACAATTTTATCGCCTTTTGGAGAAACGGTAGGTTCAGCATCATAACCTTCTTCAAAAGTTAATTGTTTTAACTGATTTCCTTTGGTATCAGCTACAAAAATGTCATATCCTTTATATACAGGCCAAATGTATTTATTTCCGTAATCCTCTTTTTTTGGAACAGGAGGGCAGTTAATAGCTGCTAAATGTGTGGAAGAATAAATAATAGTAGCATCTCCAGGTAAAAAGTAACTGCAGGTGGTTCGCCCGGTTCCGGTACTTATAAGTTGGGGTTTTTGCCCCTTGCTTAAATCATCGTTAATATTCATCGTAAAAATTTGGTCACATTCCAATCCCCAAATATTATTTGCCTGAAAAACCAATTTATTGCTGTCGAAACTCCAGTAAGCCTCGGCATTATCGCCGCCAAAAGTAAGTTGTTTTATGTTTTTTAAATGTTTTTCCTGAGGGTAATGTAACGTGTTGACAATTTTTGTGGCACCCGATTTTGCGTCGTATGCAGTTTTGTGCTGGGAAGATTTACAGCCTAAAAAGAGTGTTGTTATAAGTATAAATGATAATTTTAATTTCATAGGTGTTGTTTTCATGAATTCAAAAATACAATTTTATGAATAAATATTGAAATAATTAAAATTGTGTATTTTTGCACACTTAAATTTTTGATTTGATAAAGATAGGAGACATAGAATTGTGCGATTTCCCATTGTTGCTTGCGCCAATGGAAGATGTAAGCGACCCGCCATTTAGAGCTTTGTGCAAGGAACAAGGTGCTGATGTGGTTTATACCGAATTTATTTCTTCGGAAGGATTGATACGCGATGCGGCAAAAAGCAGGAAAAAACTGGACATTTACGAAAAAGAACGTCCGGTTGGTATCCAGATTTTTGGCGCAAATTTAGAATCCATGTTAAGAACGGTGGAGATTGTTGAACAATCGAATCCGGATATTATCGACATCAATTTTGGATGCCCTGTTAAAAAAGTGGTTTGTAAAGGTGCCGGAGCCGGTATTTTAAAAGATATCGATTTGATGGTGAGTTTGACTGAAGCCATGGTAAAACACACCAATTTGCCTGTCACCGTTAAAACGCGTTTGGGCTGGGACGAAAATTCCATAAAAATTGTTGAAGTTGCCGAACGCTTACAGGATGTGGGTTGTAAAGCAATTTCTATTCACGGCCGTACACGCGCTCAAATGTATAAAGGTGAAGCAGACTGGAGTCACATATCCGCAGTGAAGAACAATCCCAGAATGCACATTCCTATTTTTGGAAATGGCGATGTAAATTCACCCGAACGTGCTATGGAAATGCGTGATAAATTTGGATTGGATGGCGCTATGATTGGCAGGGCAAGTATTGGAAATCCATGGTTTTTTAAACAGGTGAAACACTTTTTTGAAACAGGAGAACATTTACCCACCATCACAATTGCCGACCGTGTTGAAATGGCTCGCCGACATTTACAAATGGAAATTGAATGGAAAGGTGTTGAAATTGTGGGTGTTATGGAAACCCGTCGTCATTATACCAATTATTTTAAAGGCATCCCCAATTTTAAAGAGTACCGAATGAAAATGGTAACTTCAGACTCTGCGCAGGATGTTTATGATGTTTTTGAGGAGGTTTTACAAAAGTTTCAGTAAATCGGAAGGGAAGTTTGATAATTAAACAATTTCTTACTCAACTATTTTTTTAGAAATTCTGCTGCTGGCAATTATTGAAGCCAACAAGCCTAAAACAAGAATGGTCACAAGCACCGTTATGACATTTAAAAAGGTAAATTCAACAGGATACGCCAAATGTTGCGTAATCATAAACAATTGATATTTTTTCTGAAGTAAAACCAGCACAATACCGGCCGATAATCCAACCGAAAGTCCAAAAAGCGTCAGTAAAAATCCTTGAAAAATAAAAATGCGTTTAATTTCTTTGATGGTTGCGCCCAAACTGTACAATGTTTTAAGGTTGTCCCTTTTGTCTAAAATCATCATAATAATGGCACCGATCACATTGAACAACGCGATAATTAAAATAAGCGTAAATATCAAGTAGGAAGCCAAATTCTCTGTATTCAGCATTTTATAAAATATGGCATTTAACTGNTCCCGGGTTTCAACNTTAAATTCGGGTCCCAAACCNNTTTTTAATTGATCAATAATTTCTGAACGTTCATCGCTGTCCTTAACTTTTANCTCAATTGCCGAAATTTGGGTTGGATCGTAATTCAGCAGCTCCTGAGCCAGTTCCAAAGAAATAAATACGTATTTTTTATCGATTTCATCCGTTAAAGCAAAAACCCCAATAGGTTGTGCATTAATTTTAGTAAAAGCGTTTGCGGGATTAGTGATATAGCCGCTTCCCGGTTTCGGAACATAAATTTTTAAAGGTTCCAAAAAATCATAAACACCAATAGACAACAGGTTTGAAATTCCATTGCCAACAACTGCTCCTGAAGGCATATTTTCGTTTAACCAGGATCCAGTGTAAACAGTGGTGTCCATGCGGTTTACTTTTGTGTAGTTTAGATCAACGCCTTTTATATAGGCAATGTGTGTTTTTTCATTAAAATCGAAAAAAGCGCGTTCTTCAATGACTTTTGAATAAGAAGCGATGCCGGTTTGATTGTTAATGAGGTTTTCAATTTTTGTATTGAAATCTAACGATTTTCCTTTTATGGAGGTAATTTTAATATCAGGATCTGAAGTATTTAAAAAACCAATGCTGAAAGTTCGCAATCCGGAAAATCCGGAAAGCACTATAAACAAGGCTAAAGTTCCAATGATTACGCCAACAGCGGCGATAATGGTGATAATATTTATGGTGTTGTTGCTGCTTTTTGAAAATAAATATCGCTTGGCTATATATAAGGAAAAGTTCAAATTATCGCTTTTTGCGTTCGTCTAAAATATCAGGATTTGTAATTGGATTTTCCTGTTTGCCTTTTAAAGCATTGTCAATATCTTCAATATAATCCAAACTGTCATCCATATAAAAAAATAGTTCAGGCATTCTTCTTAACTGTTCCCTGGTTCGTTTTGCCATTTCATAGCGAATGGTGGCCGTATTTTCTTTAAGACCTTCAAGAATAAGGTCTCTTTTTGACTGAGGAAAAACACTGATATAAACTTTTGCGTTCGATAAATCACTGGTTACAAGAACTTTAGATACAGATATAATAACCCCTTTCATTCCATCCTGTGCAGCGTGTTGTAAAACATCGGCCAGGTCTTTTTGTAAAACACCTGCGATTTTTTTTTGTCTGTTTGTTTCCATAGTGCAAAAATAAGGTTTAAATATACATAAATTCAGTTTTTGTTTTTGATTGTTTTGAAATGAAGTGGTAAAAAATTTTATTCCAAATGCAAATTTTACAGATTTTATACGTTTAAATTTCAGTAACTTTGAGGGAATACTTATTTCAATTCTACCTTATTTATGAAAAAAATAGAACACATTGGCATTGCCGTAAAAGACCTGGATAAATCGAATGAACTGTTTGCGGCAATTTTTGGAAAACCACATTATAAAGTGGAGGAAGTGGAAAGTGAAGGCGTAAAAACTTCTTTTTTTCAAGTGGGTTCAAACAAAATTGAATTGCTGGAAGGAACAAATGAAAACAGCCCTATTACTAAGTTTATTGATAAAAAAGGGGAAGGCGTTCACCATATTGCTTTTGCCGTAGACGACATTTTAAGTGAAGTGATGCGGTTAAAAAATGAAGGATTTATTGTTTTAAACGAAACGCCAAAAAAAGGAGCCGACAATAAGTTGGTTGTTTTTTTACACCCAAAATCTACCAATGGTGTTTTAATTGAACTGTGCCAGGAAATAGGGTAGCGGTTGCAAATTAATAATTACCTTTTTTATTATTTGATTCATTTTGTTGCAACAACTTAGCAATTTTTTAGTGCAATCTTACGCACAGGCACCATATTATTTTGAATAAGCACCGGAAGAATAAGTCAACTCATAACTATGCGTGTATATTTCAAAAATAATCCCGAAAGGATCTTCTACGTAGCACATTTTAAATGGTTTTTCGTTAGGGTAATATGATCTAATTGGCATTCTTTGCTTTCCTCCACGAGACAAAATTTCATCAATGAGTTCCTCAATATTTGGGTCTTGCACGGAAAAATGAAAAAGACCGGTATTGAAAGGATTAAATTCAGGAGCTTCTTTAACGCCGTTCGGAAAGGAAAACAATTCAATTCCAATTCCGTCTGAAGTTGTTAAATGTGCAATTTCAAATTCTTCCCAGTTTTCTCCAAAAACGTCAATACACATTTGACCAATAGCAGTTTCCTTTTCTTTTTTGACTTTAGCTGGTTCCATAATGATGTACCAACCCATGACTTCTGAATAGAATTTTACAGCTTCATTTATATTTGGAACCGAAATTCCAATATGAGAAAATGATTTTGGATAATTTTTAATAGTTTTCATTGTTTATATTTTTAGATTGCAAAATTAGGCTATATTTGTCATAAAAACAATAACTTACCAAAAAGTGGCATAGTTACTAAAACGAGTAAAATAATGAATATGAATAACTTAAATATTTAATTTTGATTAAAAATAATAACTGTCCCTTAAATTATACAATGAATTTAATAGGAACAAAGTGGAAACCTTTAATTTTATTTCATTTATTGGAAGGTCCTTTGCGTTCTGGGATATTACAGAAAAAAATCTCTGGAATTTCTAATAAAATGTTTACTCAAACTGTAAGGGAATTGGAGAAAGATAATCTTATTTTTAGAAAAGTTTTTCCCGTTGTTCCTCCCAAAGTTGAATATAAACTAAGCGATAAAGGAAAATCTTTGGAAAATATTTTAAGAAGTTTGGATAAATGGGGATTGGAAAATCCTCAGAATAAAATATAAAAGCCCCTTAAAAAGGAGCTTTTGAGTTGTTAATTTTTAAGCCTTATGCAATGGTTTCCGGTATTGGCAATAGTATTTATTTCTGTTTTAATTCGTTCTTAATTTCTTGTTTTAGGGCATCATACTTATTTTTTAAGTCATTAGAAATTTTATGAGGAGCAGCGTTTAATTTATAAATTTGCTCCAAATAAATAGCCAACAGAAGCTGTCAATCCCATTGCAACTGTTCCCCAAAATGTAATTCTTAAAATGGCTTTTCCAATACTTGAACCACCGGTTTTGGCTGATAATCCACCTAAAATAATGAGGAAAACAATAGCAAAACCATATAAATAATATTCCATATTGCGAAGTGGTAGAAATAATACAACAATTAGTGGAAGTATTCCTCCAACCGTAAATGCTGAACCAGAAGCAAAAGCAGCCTGTATTGGTTTCGCCTGACTTATTTCATTAATCCCTAACTCATCTCTAACGTGAGCAGCTAAAACATCGTGTTCCGTTAACTCTTTGGCAACTGTCAAAGCGGTTTCTTTTTTCAATCCTCTATTTTCATAAATTTCAGCCAAATATTGCAATTCAAGTTCTGGCGTTTCATATAATTCCACTTTCTCACGTTCAATATCAGCTTCTTCCACATCTGTTTGAGAGCTCACTGAAACGTATTCTCCTGCTGCCATTGATAAAGCTCCTGCAACTAAACCCGCTACTGTCGCCAAAATAATCGGTTCTCTCATATCGCTCGCAGCTGCAACTCCTATCGCAAGACTTGCAGTAGAGAGAATTCCATCATTTGCTCCAAGTACTGCTGCTCTTAACCAATTACTTCTGTGGATAAAATGATGGTCTAAATAAGTATCTAAATTTCCTTCTTTCTCAATCATCTTATGATATGATGTTTTTTAAATTACACACAACGTTTTATTATTAAGATTTTTCGGTTGAAGCAAATCTCTTGTTGAATGTTCGTCGGTTAATATTTAGTTTAAATGTAAGCATAAATTATATGTGATGTTGCTGCCAGTGTTTTTTTATTTACTTAGGTTCAATATTCTCATTGCTCCTTTAATTACCAAAACAAAAACGATTGTTCCAATAATCAAATCGGGTTTTCCGGAGTTCAACCAATTTGTTCAGTTTTCTCTGAAGCTATTTTTTTTTCCACCTAAATTTAATTCGTAAATTGATTTTTAGATTTGGTCAATTTGTCCTTTGTGAAAAACAGTTAATTTTCGATTCGGAATATCGAAATTAAGATTTTTTATACCTGAAATTCCGTCCAATTTCATTCGGATAAGATTTTCCTTGAGGAAATTCAGAAGCAATTAAATAGACGCGATGTTGGCAACTGGGAGTCAAACTCGATTATAAATCCAGTTCGGGATTATTCTTACAACAAATGCAACTATTAACCATCGTTTTGTAACGTATGCAACATTTTTCTTTTTCCTAATAATATTAAATATTTGCTTCGCTGCTTTTTCTTTTGAGGCCATCCAAAAGTTTTTTTTGTTTACAAGGCCTGTATCCACAAATCCAGGTCTTATATCGGTAATACTTATGGAGAGATTTGAATGTATCCCCCTCTGCCTTAATCCTTCCAAATAACTTATTTGATACGACTTGGCAGCATGATATGCGGGAGCTATTCTATTTCCTCTAAGACCAGCTATTGAAGTAATTGCAACAAAGTGACCCTGTCCTTTGCTCTCAAAATATTTATAGGATATATCTGCTATTTCAGTAAAAGCTAAGACATTCAATTTATTAGCCTCATTTTCTATTTCAAAGCCCAGATTTTTGTCCAAATGTCCAATTCCAGCACTAAAAACTAACAAATCAAGTCCGTCCATCCAGTGGATGAAATCATGAATAACCTCAGAAGATTGATGAGATGTACAATCTAAATATTTTACATTTAAATTAGTATTAGGGACCTGATTTAATTCATTTAGAATTGTTTTTTCAACACCTGTTATTCCTACTTTATAATCATTCTCCAATAAAACTTTTGCTAATGCATTTCCAATGCCGGTTGATGCTCCAATAATTATTGCTTTTTTCATTTATTCGGATAGTTACCAACCGTTTTTTATATGATTTTTCTGTGGTAGTGAATCGGTTTGTACGGGTTCAAATTTAAGCATAAATTTTATACTGCTTGAGTTTACGAATCGTTAATTTTAATAATTAATCAGAATGAATAAAAGAGAGGATTGAGGTTCTGTTATTCGTAGAGACTTGAATTTCGTCAACATTGATAACCCACGCTCTTTTCTATGTTGATCAACGTTTTCATTCATGCTGTTTTGTTTCCAAAAGTCATATAGTATTAAAAATGATGAATCCTCCAAATAGAAATGCAAATGGTGAAATCAATTGAAAATAAATTGGTTTAAGCATATCCGCACTTTTCATTGAAAAATTGTGGTGAGTTTTTCTCGGAACAATATAAAGTACAAAAGATGTAATAATCATAAACCATCCAAGTATTTTGAACGCTTCGGGAAATTTGGCAAAATCAGCATATAAAATTAATGCTGCTGCTGGAATTAATCTGATTGTTATCTCTGCATAGTTAATAAAATTGTTACTTCCAGCTTTTCTTAAGATAGCGCTTGCTTTTTTTGGTGCAAGAAGCATAATAAATCCAACAAAAATGATAAATACTCCAAACAATATTAGTATCCATTGTGCTATTGGTATGATCATAATTTTTGGATAAGTATTAAATTTTAATTGTTATCGTGGACTTTTTATCAAATGTTGCATCCTGAAATATGGCTACAGGTTAAAATTGATTTACGCTGTTAATTGATATACCATATTAGGCATTTTTAAGTTCAAATATAATATTAGAATCATTATCTAGATCTTTTCTGTTTTCAATAAAGTAAAATCCATATTTTTCTAATAGTTTTTTGGAATCCTCATTTTCATAATGTGTGAACGCCTCAATCTTATCGAGTTTTAATTTATTAAAACCAAAATCAATAATACTATTTAGAGCTTCACTCATAATCCCTTTTTTTTTGAAAATCAGGATTTAAGTCATAACCAACTTCGGCAGTTTTCTTGTCTTTAGAAAAATTCCACAAACAAATTGTTCCTATAATTTTCGGGTCATTTTTTAAAGTGATGCCCCAAGAAATTGATTTATTTGTTTCGAGATATTCATCTAGTTCTTTGATAAATTTGATGGCATCAGATATATTCTTAGTTTTTCTATTTTCAGGTCTTTCAATGAATTTTGTAACAGCCTCATCTGAACGTAAAAATAGGATAACATCACAATCTGTTTCTTCAATTTTTCTTAAAAATAGTCTTTCTGATTTTATTTCTGGAAAAGGTTTAAATATCATTTTATTTTTGTTTTCTGCTTGTAGCTAATCACTTGTTGAATGAGATACAATGTTAGGTATTCATAATTTATTCTAAAAGCCATTTAATTAAGGTCAGTTTTTCTTTGAGTAAGGTGCTATTTAATATTTGGTTCGAACCAAAATCATACAGTTTAGATTGGATTCTTGAAGTCCAAAAAACATAGGAACACAAGTAGATCCTAAACTGATTGAAAAGGTAATCTGTATTTTGTTTTATTTTGTTTTCCTGTTTTTTCAAATAGCTTAATTTCCACTCCTTTTTTCAAATCTCTACTAGTTGAAGGTTTGTTTAAATAATTCGCATTAATTTCTCCAATTTTTTCTGAAATTGAAGTTATAAGTTTTAAAATAGCCGGAGTTATGTCGTAAGGTGGTCTCACTATAATACTATCATTTGATACTATCAAAGATAATTTTTTTATTTATATTATGAATTTATAACATTCTTTTTTAATTGGGTACAACTTGTTATATCCTTCTAAAAATACTGATTATCATTTTTTTTGTCTGGATAACCGCGTTTTAATTATTTTATCTATTAATGTTTACCCTGTTTTTAAACACAATCTAATGCGTTCGCTCGCTTTATGTTATAAAAATACAGTAAGCACCAAATTGGTTCATGGGACAATACAAATGTTTTTTGGAATGCAGCAACTTTTTTATATGGGGGCGTTTTCATTAAGTAGTCGTCTTTTTTCGTTAAGGCAACGGACGAGTATATGCGCAGGACCTGGTTTTATCACCTAAGTTGCTGTTGCCAAATAATACCAACATGCTGTTTTAAATGTAAATATAACCAAACAAAAATCCCATGAACTAAAACATAAAAAAAGGAGCCACATTTCATGAATGCGGCTCCTTTTATATGTTAATTTACAGTCTCAACTTCCAGATTATTTCATCCAGGAATCAACCAATACTTTATTGGTTTCATACCATTCCGCAGCTCCTGCTTCTTCTCCCTTATTTTTAATGGCTGTCATTAATTCGTACAACTGCCCTTCTTCAAGGTTAAAGTTTTTGAAAAAAGTAGCCGCCTTGGGTTGGTCTTTTTCAAATCCTCTTCGCGAAATAATGGTACAGGCATCCTTTGGGTAAACTCCTTTAGGGTCGTCTAAATATTTCAAGTCGTTTTCAGTCCATGCGAAATGTGGTTTCCAGCCAGTTATTACAATCCACTCTTTATCCCTAATTGCTTTATCAAGACTAGCCACCATTGCAGGTCCACTTGATGTAATTTGTTCGAAATCGAGTTTATATGCGTCTATTGCTTTAAGCGTGTTGGCATGAATACCAGCACCACCGCCAACACCAATAATTTCACTATTAAATTTATCTTTATTGGCGTTCAACTCTTCTATAGAGTTAATCGTAACATACGTAGGAACTACCAAACCAGTTGTACCATCGCTAAACGCTTCTCCTAATTTTACCAGTTTATCACCATAATCGGCCCAGTAATCTTTGTGCGTATTCGGAAGCCATGCATCAAGAAATACATCACCTTTTGAGTCATCTTTTGACAATTCGCCGTATATTAAGCCTGGTGCCAGATTGGTGAGTACCACGTCAAAACCATCTGCTTCGAGTGCGGCTTTTGCCAAATGAGTGAACGCAACTCCTTCAGCCCAATTGGGATAAAAGATGGTAATTTCTTTTTTAGCTTCACTTTCTTCTTTTTTCTTTCCACTGTCTTTGCATGAACTAACTGAAACAGTTAGCATGACAACTACAAGTAAGATTCCTAAATTTCTTAATTTCAACATAATTATATTTATAGATTATTATTATTATTATTATTATTTTTTTGCAATAGCTTGTGTGATTCTGTCTAAAATTATGGCCAATATCACAATGCCCAATCCCGATTCAAAACCTTTTGCAATGTCGTTCTGCTGAATTCCTTGGTAAACAATACTTCCCAGCCCTTTAGCTCCTACCATTGAAGCGATAACCACCATGGATAAAGCCAATAGTATTACCTGGTTAATTCCGGCCAAAATAGTTGGTTTTGCCAAAGGCAACTGTATTTTAAATAAAATTTGTTTTTCGGTTGCACCAAAAGCCTGCCCCGCCTCAATCACATCCGATGCGACATTTCTAATTCCCAGACTAGTTAAACGTACGGCCGGTGGGAGCGAGAAAATCACAGTAGCTACAACTCCGGGAGTATTTCCTACACTAAAGAAGAAAATAGCAGGAATCAGATAAACAAAGGCTGGCATAGTTTGCATCAAATCAAGTATGGGCCGAATAATCACATCAGCTGTTTTGCTTCGGGCAGCCACAATTCCAAGCGGAATACCAAAAAGTAGGGCAATAAAGGTTGAAACAATAACCAACGTGGTTGTTTGTATGGATTCTTCCCAGTACCCCATCGCGAAAATCAACAATAATCCAAAAATGACAAATACTGCCATTCCAGCTCCTTTTTTTAATCCTTCTAGTTTAAAGGCACTTTTCCCCGCATTGGCATAATAAGCCCCAAAGGCTACAAATGCAATAATGATATAAAAAGGAATGCCCAACAATACGTCGTTCATGCTTTCTACCGTCCACGAGATGATTTTATCAATAGCTTCCCATAATCCGGAAAAGTTCTTTTCCAGCTTATTAATTCCGAATTCTATATATTTACCAAGATCAATTAATTTTTCCATATTACATTTCGTTTGCTCGTTCTTTTAGTTCACTTATTTCTTTTTCCCCAAATCGCGTAGCTTCAATAATCAACGAAGATTGAGATATTAGACCGAGTAATTTTCCGGTTACTTCCTCTATAACAGCCAGAGGGTATTTAGTCTCTGTAATCAGGGGTAACATATCTTCTACGGAATAGCATTTATATACACTAGGGACATTTGTCTTCAGCGCTTTCTCAACAGACATTTCTTTTTCTTTTTCCAATTCCAGGAGGTCTTTCAACCAGACATAACCAAGAAATTTTCTATGTTCATCCTCCACAGGAAGAACATCAACTCCAATTGTACGCATTTTACGGATGGATCCTTTGGGACCATCTTTAGGCATTTGAACCAGCGTAATCTTTTTAAACATGAGAGATTCAGCCGTAATAATAGTTTTCCGATCCACTTTATTAACAAAAGCTTCAACATATTCAGTTGCCGGGCGTGTTAGAATATCTTCTGCTGTTCCAATTTGTTCCACAATACCATCTTTCATAATAGCAATGCGGTCACCTACTTTAATGGCTTCGTCCAAATCGTGAGTAATAAATACGATTGTTTTGTGCAACTTGTTTTGTATTTCCAGCAGCTCATCCTGCATATCCGATTTAATAAGTGGATCGAGTGCAGAAAACGCTTCGTCCATAAGCAAAACTTCCGGATCGTTTGCCAGGGCACGTGCCAAACCTACCCGCTGTTGCATTCCTCCCGACATTGCCGAAGGATATTGATGTTCATAACCTTTTAACCCCACGGTTTCGAGTGCCTGTAGGGCTTTTTCTTCCCGCTCCTGCTTTTCTTCTCCTCTAATCTCTAATCCAAAAGCAGCATTCTCAAGAATCGTTCTGTGTGGCAAAAGACCAAACTTTTGAAATACCATACTCATTTCTGTACGTCTGGTTTCCAATAGTTCTTTATTGGTCTCGTTGGTAATATTATGCTCTTTGAAAAAAACTTTTCCGGCGGTAGGTTCGATAAGTCGGTTCAAACATCGGATTAAAGTAGATTTTCCACTGCCCGACAAACCCATAATAACAAAAACCTCTCCTTCCTTAATTTCAAAGTTAACCTTGTTAACCCCAACGGTACATTTTGTTTTATTCAGAATTTCTTCTTTTGAAATCCCTTTCTCGAGTAGGGAAAGGGCCTCACGTTTACGTTTTCCGAAAATCAGGGTTAAGTCCTCAACCTTGATTTTTATTTTTCTTTGATCCTCCATAATATATCATTTCTAATTAAAAGTAATACCCGATATTAATATTGAAGCGCATTTCCCAATCAGCATTAGCGGTTCCGTTTGATAAGGCATTTCCCCAAACTGGTCCTAACCAGGGTTGGTTTTTTCCTTGCGCTGCATCAATGTAGGTATAAACATTTCCTGCACTAACTAATATCCCTGTAACATTCATAAAAGAATTTTCATAATTTTCGATTTTTTTATCTATAAGTCCAAAATCATTATAGAATTGAAGGTTCGAAATTGGACCCCATTCTACTGGCACGGAATAAGCTGCACCAAGCGTATAGGTAGTAGCTTCCGAAGCAACAAGATAGGGAAACCCATAGGCAGCCATAGCGATAACGTCATTGGTTTGATCTACCGGGTTTTCTGTATTGTACTTGTATTTAGATACTTGTGCTTTTAAGTCAAAATTTCCGGCAGTAAGCTCATAATGAGCAGCCAAACTATACTGATTTCCTGTGTTTTCGGTGTCGAGATTGTAAATGCCTCCATATTGAGCAGAAGCTCCAATTTTGTGTTTGGCTGAGCCAGTTGTAAATTTACGAATAATTTTAACATTAAGCTGGTTAACTTCTTTGTTTCTGTAAAGTCCATCGCTTGACGAACTTACATCGTACGAATAACGGCTGCCTGAGACATCTGAATTACTTCCAAAACGCAACTCCTCCGCATTTTTAAAAAAGGCCAACGCGTACTCCCATTTCTCATCGCTGTGGGTGTATTTAATCCCCATGTCGTGGTCGTCTTCCAAACCTACGTAGTAATTAATACTAAAAAACCAATTGTGAGAATTGTATTGTGTAATACCGAAGGGAACCTGTGTTAAACCAATTTGAAGATTGTTTTTAGGATTAAAATCGTAACCGATCCAACCTTGCTTTAACATTCCGCCGCCAAAGCCTTCTGAATAAAGACGATATTCGGCATTCAATTTAATTCCTTTGTATTTTGCTTTGGTATTTATACGAAAAACATCGTAGCCAAAATCACCACCTCGTTCTTTTTGTCCTTCTTTCCACGAAGAAAGATTATAATTAAAGCGTAATGCGCCTCCAACTTGAAACTCTGGCGTATCTTGAGCAAATAAAGAAATGAAAGGTAAAAGTGCAAACACCAATACCATTCTTTGTTTTAAAAACATATAGAAATAGTTTAAATGAATAATGAATAATAAATAAGATATTGTAGGAATANAGCGTTAAANGCCAGGAGGGATAAATTGATCCATCTGATTTCTGAAAACCAAATTACAAGCAGTACATACCTTTTCGTTGTTTTGTTCGTGATTTTTATTTTTCATGGCGGCAAAAGTACAACTAAAAGCCATATGAAACAAATGGGTGGCATAACTGTGTCGTAAAGTATGTGGCCTTATGTTATTTAAGTCCTTTATTGTAAACAGAATTGTCCAACTTAAAAACAACATCGTTTTAAGCAATTGCTTAATTAAATTTATATTTTCAATGGTGTTATTTGTGTACCAGCCAAGCAAAGTTTGGCTCCAGGCATAACCTTAAGTATTTCTGATTTTTGAAATGATAAAATTGTTATAGGGAAAAATCAATAGACCAGTACCTTTTTAGTAATAGATTGGTTTTCACTTTTGGCTAGCACTATATATACCTGACCTTTTATACTTATCGGTAAATGATGAATGGTATTTCCTTCAACCATTTTATGTAAAATTATTCTGCCCAGCATATCATAAATTTTCACTTCTGTTTGTTCAGGAACTAAGCTAAGGTCTAAAATAATATCATTTCCATCGTAATATATAGATGCCGATAAATTTTCTTCAGGAACAGCATCCTGAGGCGTAAAATGCAATACAAATCTGTCAGTTTTATCATTAAGCGATGCTTTGAATTGGTAATTAGGCGTTTCCAATAAATTATGAAAAGTCTTCGTTTTTTTATCTTCCAAAATAACAAAATCATAATCGGCATAATCCAAATCAATACTCAAGGTATAATTTCCGTTACTTCCGGGTTTAAAAGCCAGCGGCACTGAAGGATTATCTGTTGTATTCGTTAAATAGCGTACGGACAATTCCTCTTTTCCCATAGTCAAATAGGCAGATGGTGCTGTTTTAACAGTACTGTATAATTTAGCTGCACCTGCCTCACTAGAAGCATGTCCAAACTGAAGTAAAACCTCATCAGAGCCTAATCCTGATTGTGAGGCAATTTTAACTTTAATATTTTGTGGTTTTTCGTAGCTTTTATTTTTTGTTTTGCTTGGTTTAAACCAATTGCTGGCACCAGTGTGCACTCGAATAGCATTATCAAAACTTAAGTTCCCATTGGTTGCTGCTCTTACAAAGAAACCCTGCATTGGAGCAATATATTGTGTAACATCATTGGTTCCTGTAGTTCCTGTAGAATTATACACTCCATAATTATTTTTTGCCGGATTCCAAATCCACATATCATATCCTCCCGCACTTGGTTTTAACGTAGAACGAGTCCAACCGGAAGTAGCTTTCCAATCGATAGAAGAAGGATACGGGTTTCCTACTAGATTAAACCCACTAACATCAGGTAAAGGCACACTTGCTGCCATCTTAGTGATTGAATAATTGATAGCTCCATTATTAAGCAAGCCTTCAAACTTTTTATTTTGTTTTGCACTTCCAATATCCTGAACGGAATACAAATAGCCTCTACCAGGTACAAAATTGGCTGATGTATGTACTGTTGCCCAACTTGGAATTGCGGTTGTGCTCGGTTGATACACCCAACAAGGCGTTGGCTCATCCCAAACATACAAATCGAAACCAGTTCCATTGCCATAACTTCCATTTGGTAACCAAGTAGATCCATCAATGGATTGATTAGATACTGGAGAAGATAAGAAATGCCAATCTTCTGCAGCGCCGCTTATATATCTTTCAACTGTGGCCGGGACATTGTTTGTATCGTGAATTAATGAGGCTGTGCCTGCAATTGTAGATTTTAAAACAAGTCCTCCATTTCCTGCGTTATTTACAATTGCCCCTACCCCATTAACAGTTAGTTCTATTGAAGGATTAATTAAAAACTTTTTATCCACATTAATCAAAAGTGAATTAGTGATAATGAAATTTGTATTTAAATTGACACCTATTGCATTATCAACTGTTAAATTATAAATAGATTCATTTAAGAATTGATAAATTTCAATGCTTTGTATTACAGCTCCGGCATATATAAATGTTGGTGAATTACTGATGCAATCCAGTTTACCAGAAGTTGCAGTTACAGTATTTAATAATTTGAAGTTCCCATTTAATTGTACATTACTTATATTGTTAACCGTTAAATTAAACACTTCATCATTAACAAAACTGCCAGCTGGTATTGATTGAGAAACTGCACCGGCAAATTCTATTGTAGAGCTAGTTGCAGCGGCATTTATCTTAGCTCCATTTGTAAATAGTAAATCTCCTTTAACTGTTAGTTTAAAACCGTTGGTTACTACGGTATAAATAGCTTGTGCATTGGTAATATTATTAACGGATCTGTTTTGGTCTAACTGGCAATGATTAACCGGATTATCATCGAAAATGATATTGTCATCGACAGCAGGCACCGTATTTAAAGTCCAGTTGCCAGCCGTATTCCAATTATTGCTTATAGTACCTATCCACTTATTTATACATAAATTAATTGGGTTAACTTTAATCATAACAACTTTCGATACATCACTGCATCCTCCTGAAGTTACTTTTCTTCTGTACCAAGTTGTCTGTGTTAAAATCCCTGGAGTATAATTCTGTGTGTTATTTGTTCCTGAAGCAGCTGTAAAACCGCTCGATGGACCAGTGGTGCTGCTTTCCCATAAATAAGTATATGTTCCGGATCCACCTGTTGGTAAAGCACCGCTTATTATTCCGGGTGTCGTTCCTGAACAAATCGGTTCTGTATAAGTTGACAGAACATTTAATTTTTTTAATGTGCCGACACATGGATCTCCGAAAACACCATTAGTAGCCGGAATGGTGGCGGAATTATTACCAAGCAGATACCCTTCCGTAACAGATTGACTAGTAGACGCATGACAACCTCCGTAAGTGAATATAGGGCAAGTTCCACTAGGAGTTCCATAACTTGCAAAGCCAACATTGATGAAAATTGTACCTGCAGGCGCAGTCATAACAACATTGCCATTTTCACCCGCTGTAGCGCATATTACTCCGTGTATGCCGTTTATATTATCTATAGAATTGTTCCCGATTATGGAGTTAACAGTCATGGTCACCGTATTCGAAGTGGCAGGATTACTTG
>JGI1221J13441_10000195_pt1 | contig 29385 bp, 23 predicted proteins | sample LakVidmifraction_4_FD_13441 | JGI IMG/M metagenome (IMG submission 13441) | reverse complement strand
CACCTCCCCTAAACAGGGCAGGAGCAAGAAAACGTCCAACATTGACCCAGCTACTAATCTAAAACATGTTACGTTTAAAATCAAAACTATCGTTTCTTTTAGTAGCTTGGCAACATCCAATGCTGAATAAAAGACACTGCCGTGAGCAGGAAAGAGTTTCACTCTGTTTATTTATCCACGGGTTTACACCCGTGGCTACAAAGATCTCGCTCCTCTGGAGCTATAGGTCATTAGCTCTGCTTCCCGCAAAGCGTGACTCGCAAAGCTAGGGAGCTCTTCTTTTTGCTCTTTGCGCGTAGGCCATTCGCGATGCTTACCGCAGACCGGGACTAGCAAAGCTAGCTCACCTATTGTTTATCTTTAATGGTTGAAGCCACTCTCGTAAGCTCGAGTCATGCGAGAAAACTCTTCTCTTTTTTCTTTTAATAATCTGCGTAAGACCCGACCAACGGGAGAGAGGCTTGAGTCTACGACAGCAATGAGTGCAACGAATGGCCTATCTGCGTCATCTGTGGATAAACGTTCTTTTTCATTTTTTCCCTTTTCGATCTTGTGATTTCTTAAATTTTCTTTCTTTAAAATATTCACCAATTGATAGCATAATAAAGCGCGGATTACCAATTAAATATCTTTTCCAGAGTCTTTTAGGTTCTACCAGCAGACGGAATAGCCATTCAAGACACAGTTTCATCATCCATCGAGGAGCCTGCTTTACCTCTCCTGCATGAAAGTTAAATGCAGCACCTACGGCGATGCTTGCAGCTGAGTTCAGCTGTGGTTGGAACTTTGCAACCCAGTAATCCTGTTTTGGAGTTCCCAGTCCGCACCATACAATATCAGGGTTGGTTTCATTAATCATTTTTACTATATCAGCTTCTTCTGTTTCGCTAAGAGTTCTAAACGGTGGTGAGTACATGCCAGCAATTTGAATGCCTTCAAACTGTGATTCCAAGTTTGTTTTTAATTTGTCCAAAACTTCATTAGTTGCACCATAAAAATAGTGGCGAACATTATTTGATACACCTTGTCTGCAAAGTTCAAGAAGGAGATCAGGGCCATATACTCTCGTTATATCATATTCTCGCAATTTTCCCTGCAGCATAAGAGGTACGCCATCTGTAGTTGCCATCCCTGAATTTGAAACAATTTTTGCAAGTTCAGGTTGATCAAAACATTGCACCATTGTATCTGCGGTGCATACGTTTACATAATGGCTCTGTTTTGTTTTAATCCAATTCAGCACCCTATCAACAGCACTTTGCAAAGTCATTGCACTAACAGAAGTGACTCCGACAGGATATCTGATATAGTCTTCTGAATCTTTAAAAGGTTCCAATGGCTGCTCGTGAATAAACATCGGATATTTCTTTAAATGAAATGTCTGCAGAAAAGTTTCGAATATAAACCTTGGATTGTCCGGGAGATAGCGTTTTATCAGGCGAGGTTGTTTGAACACTCTGTGTAACCACTGGAATCCAGAGTATTTTACCCAGTCTGGAGCATCTGTTTCAACGCCGGCATTCACATCAAACGCATAGCCAACCGGACAGATGATTTTACATGCCAATTTATCTTTCATCTGATCCATAAAGTATAGTTGCTTTGGTGTAGAAATTCCAATCCAGAAAATATCTGGTTTGAGTTCTTCTATACGTTCAATTAGGTCTTTCTCTTCCTGATTAGTAAGAGGTCGAAAGGGAGGACAATATATACCAGATATCTGTATATTTGGATGTTTTTTCTCCAATACTTCTTTTAATTTCTCTACAATTCCAGGAGCTGCACCATAAAAGAAGTGTTTCCATCCTTTGTCTGCAGAATATGCACAGACATCTCGAAGCAGATCAGGTCCATAAACTCTGTCAATTTTATTGTAGCCATGCATTTTCCCTAGCCAGACAAGAGGCATTCCATCTGCGGTATTCAAAACAGATTCATTAAGAATTCTCTGCATCTTTGTGTTACGACGAGCTTCAATAATTCCAGCAACACCCAGAGCTGATGTCATTGACGGCTGATATGTGTTGTTTGTTATTATCTCTTCAAACTTTTTAATGCATCCTTCCATGTCAAGGGCATCAACTCCAACTCCTAACACATTGAACCTGCATGATATTTTTGGGTGCAGTTTCATGTGTAGTTCATGAAGAAACTTGATGTTAATAATAATGGCTAGTCCAATAATTGCTCCGGTCAGGCTTTCGAGCAATCCATACCATGCAACTATTCGAGTCGGAGCAAAAACCTGAATTGCTTCGGCAAATAGTGCAAACCATGCTGTCCCGATTATAATAACAAAAATGGTTTTTAAATACTGTGTTTTTGATTTAAAAGTTGTTCCAAAAAGAAAACATAAACCGGTTGCAATACCAAGCAATGCAAAAAGAGCAATCTGTCCATAACTGAAATAGTCTAAGGAGCCTAGAGAAGTTATAAATTTGATGGTTCCATCGGTTTGTAAATCAATTAACGATTCGTCCTTTGTGGCATGTTGCCAGGACGCAATAAAATTACTGTTAATCTGTTTGGAAATCTTTGCTGGTCCGACACCAACCCATTCAGATGGAATTAACATGCCTATAAGAATCAGTGTTGCAAATATGACGACCATCCAACCACCAATACGCTTATGCATATCCAGCTTGATAATATAATCATATGCTCCAATACCAATAAGTGAAATAATTAGTATTATGAACCAGACGGGAGGTACATATCCTGTCTGATTTTTCAGAAGGGATAATATAACTAATACAAATGTAAGTATTGTTAGTGGAATTAAGTTTAGAGCATTTTTTAATGATTTGGTCATAATAAATAAAAATGGTTCTGTCACGGTTTGCGTGGGTGACTCTTTTTTGTTCGACTCCTTCCATGCTTCGCTTTTCAAGCTACGCAAGACGCAGTCAGAGTCGTACTTTTGTATTATATTTAACCCCGCCATTATTTGCTTATAGAAAAGCAAATGATGGCGGGGCTATTGAAGTTTGACTACTCTGTAGTCTTAGAACAGCGAAGCTGTTCAATTTTAATAGCCATGCATGAAATGCATGGTTACTTCATTCGTTATTAGTGACGACCCAGCTACCACTTTATTCGGTAGCAGAAAGTGGCAACGGGGTCGAATTTAAAGAATTTTGCATCATCCATCCAAACCGTGACAAAGCCATAAAATCAAGGGTAATCTGTTATATATTATTACAGATCACCCTTTATAGTTTGTTGTTAAGTTTTCTTTTTCTTTGGAGTATCTTCGTTAGCAGGAACTACTAAATTGAGGATAATACCAACAACAGTAGCTATAAATAGTCCTGATAGGTTAACACCATGAACCGTTATTACATTGGCTGCATCTGAAAAACCAAGACCACATACTAAGATTGCACCAACAATAATGAGGTTTCTTGAATGTGTAAAGTCTAATTTTGATTCAGCAAGAGTTCTGATACCAATTGCAGCAATCATACCAAATAGAATTACTTCAACTCCACCCTTTACAGGTGCAGGAATTGTCTGCAGAACAGCACCAAGCTTACCGAATAGTCCAAGAATAATTGCAAAAACAGCTGCCATTCTAAGAATTGCAGGGTTGTAGTTTTTAGTAGTAGCAAGAACTCCTGTGTTTTCTCCATATGTTGTGTTTGGTGGACCACCAATAAAACCAGCAATAAGAGTTGCAATACCGTCTCCTAGAACAGTTCGGTGCAATCCTGGATCCTTAAAGAAATCTTTACCAACAACTTTACCATTTGTTGTTATATCGCCAATATGCTCCATAAAAGTTACCAAAGCAATTGGTGCAATTGCAATTATTGCACTAAGTGAGTATTTTGGTAAAGTCATAAAACCATCTTTAAATGGCATGTTGAACCATTTTGCACTAGAAAATGCAGAGAAGTCCATTGTGTAAAGGCCTGTAAGATGCAGAATAACACAGAGTAGATATCCAACAGCAAGACCTATTAAGATTGGTACTAGTTTAAAGAAACCATGTTCAAGAACAGCAGCTAAAAGAACAACAGCGAAAGTAATTAATGCAATTGTTATGCTCAGTCCAATGTTAACATCAGGAGCTTTCCAACTCAGGCAGTCACCAATAGCAACTTTGGACAAATTGATACCAATGATAATAATAATTGGTCCTGTTACAACTGCAGGTAAAAATTTCTTTATTTTATCAGGACCAAGCAAATATACAATCAAAGATAGAGCTAAATATATTAAGCCAGCAGCAATAATACCGCTTTGTGCTTGTTGAACTCCCTCTTCTTTTACAATCATTGCAATTGCTGCAATAAAGGCAAAACTACTACCGAGAAATACTGGTACTATTCGTTTTGTGATTAAATGGAATGCGATTGTTCCGATACCTGCGCTGACAAGTGCTACTGATGGATTTAGTCCCGTTAGAATGGGAACAAGAACTGTTGCTCCAAACATTGCAAACAAGTGTTGGACTCCAAGAGCATAGTCTTTGGCTTCAAAGCCATTTGTTTTACTCATTTCTACTCCTATATATGTTGTTTATAATTACATTAATATTTTTTGAAGTATATATTTTTTTCATTTTTTTTGCAAAATATTTTTATAACTATTCTAATCCTAATTTTAGTAAATGGTAACAGTGCATAAATAAATCAGTTGCATAAACAATAAATCAGTTGCAATAATATTTATTTTTATGTACCATTCATCGACAAAGATTAATTAAATATTATGTAGAGACGTTATCTGTAGAAATGAGTTTTGCCTTAAATAATAAGAGAAAGTTCAAATATGAATGTAAAAGAGAATGTTTTAGCCACAATTGAGGGAAGAAGTCCAGAATGGATTCCTCGTCATAAATGGGTTCTTGAATGGGCAAATTTAAAATATCCAGATGAGGTTCGAAATATGAATAAGATGTATCCGGATGATATTGGCGGTGTTGCTGTTGAATATTCACAGTCCTCTGTTGTTGAAAAGGGTAATATGAATGCACTTGGTGACTATATAGATCCATGGGGATGCAAGTTTATTAATATTCAGGCAGGTGTAATTGGAGAAGTAAAAGAACCTTTAGTTAAAAGTGACGACTGGTCTGATGTTGATAATGTGCATATTCCAGAAGAGTGGTTGAGCTTTGATGTTGATGCAGTGAATAAAAGTTATGCCGAAATCAATGGCAAGCAGTTTATTCTTTCTGGTGCATGTCCTAGACCTTTCGAACAATTACAGTTTATTCGTGGCACAGAGAATTTCTATATTGATTTGATGATGCGACCTAAAAAGATGATGGAGTTTATTGAAGAAATGCATTACTTCTATTGTCGTTTAACCAGAAAATGGGCAGAGACAGATGTTGATGCTCTGCAGTTTATGGATGATTGGGGTAGCCAGAATAGCCTGTTGATCAATCCAAAAATATGGAAAGAAATATTTAAGCCAATGTATAAGGATTATGTTGATATCGCCCATAAGGCAGGTAAAAAGATATTTATGCACAGCGATGGCTATATCCTTGAAATATATCCTGATCTGATTGAAATTGGAGTTGATGCTTTGAATTCTCAAATTTTCTGCATGGGCATCGATAATGTTGCTCAATACAAAGGAGATATTACTTTTTGGGGAGAAATAGATAGGCAGAATATACTTGTGAGTGGAAGTATTCAGGAAGTTGAGGATGCGGTTAAAGAGGTATACTATAAATTGTGGAGTAATGGCAAATGTATTGCACAATGTGAGTTTGGTCCAGGTGGCAAACCTCAGAACGTTGAAGCCGTCTACAGAACCTGGGAACAACTATCAGATAACCTTTAGTAATTCTTTTGCTTGATTATATACTTCTTCAACGGATATAAATGACATACACGGTCTGTCAGGTTTAATGCAAACATGCTGTAGGCATGGGTTGCAACTCTGCTTGTGAAAACATGTTTTATCTTTTTGTCCAATTGGTTGCCATAAATCAAAATCACCTGGTCCAAATAGAGCTAAGACAGGAATTCCTAGAGTTTGTGCTAGATGCATAGGTCCGCTATCTAAGCATATGAGCAAGTCTGTTGATTTAATCTTATTTGCCAATTGTTTGTAGTCTGAAGCTTCTCCGGTTATTGATGTGTGTTCTAAAATATTATCCAGCATTCCTATTTCCGTTGTTCCGGATGTAATAGAAATTTCTAAATTACTTTCTAGGGATAATTTTTTAATTAGTTCTATCCAATTCTCAACTTTCCATTGACGATATTCCCAACGTGCACCAATATGAATTAATATGCTTGTTTGCTCTGTTTTGTTTGGAAGTGTCTCAAATATTGGTTTATATGTTGGAAAAAAAAGATTACCAATGTTCACATCTAATCCTTTCTCAACTAAAAGCCTATTCATATGATAACGATGAAGTACTGTTGGTTTATCAACAGCTTTGGTTAAGAGTAACCCTTTTACATTAATGTTTGTATTGAGGTAATTCTTAAAGCCAATTCTATTTTTGCAATTGCATAATAACATAAGAATTTGACTGCGAATCTCACTGCGTGTGTCCAACCCAATGTCCGGTTTTAACTTGGCTATGTCTTTGCAAACTGTAAGTAGTTGTTTCCATTCAGAGAATGATCCTTTTTTCTGTCCTGAAAGTTTTGACCATGGAATTGGTGCCGTGAATGTATGGGCTATTCTTGAATCGCTTGCATATATGTTTTTATTACCATGCTTTGTAAGTATGTATATTTCTGAATCAGGAAATTTAGACTTAATTGGATCAAGTATGACACTTAAAGACAGAACATCTCCCATACCAAATGGTTCAACCAATAGTATGCACTTTTGTTGATTGTCAGGTCTCCTTTTCAAACAAAGGCTTCTAAACAAAAAAAGAACATATGCAATATGTTCCATGAGTGAGTTGAAAAATAAAGTTTTTCTTGAGTATGTCAGAGGCATTATCTTGATTTGTTTCTGTGATTGAGAATATATGGTTTGTTGTGTCCTGGCCATTTGGCGGAGACTTTACTACATGAGCAATCTTTTCTTCTATTATCGTCATCTATATATATTGCATAATTTAATGGAGTTTGACATTTGTAACCATCATTCAAGAGTTTGTCTAAAAGCCGTAAACAGTTTATAAGAGCTCTACATGGCTTGCTTTTTATACCAATCATGTTTGCTATCACAGCATGCTCATCTGCTGCCCATTTTTGTGAACTTATGTTTTCATCATGATAAATGAATGTGGATAGAAAATGCCCTATATTTCTTGTCTTGGCTTTTTCATTTATAGCTCTATAAACAAAATCCATATCTGCTCCAGCCTTATATTCTGAATTAAAACCATTTAATTTTATAAATAGTTCTTTTCTAAAAAACATTGCACATGAAAAATTGTATAGGTATGATGTTCGCAGAAAAGACAGTCGCATTGGCATTGCTTTTCTGAAGGCAAGCAGTTCTCCGTCGTCATCAACCATCAGCATACTTCCAAAAAGTACATCAACATCTGGCTGTTTATTAAAAAAATCAGTTACTAATTTTAGTGTACCAGGAAGGTATTGTTCATCGCTATTTAACCATGCAAAGATATCTCCGGTAGCCTTCTTAAAACCCTTGTTTAAGGCATCATATATTCCGCTATCTGCTTCTGAAATATATTGAAATTCAGCATCTTTGTTTGCGGCAACATCATATATACTTTCATCAAGAGATGGATATAAAAAACTAGATGAATTTACTGTACTCTCGCTTTTTATTGCATTGCCATTTACTTTTAGCCACTCTTGAGTTCCATCAGTGCTGTTTCCATCAATAATTATATGTTCAAATTCAGCATGCTGTTGGTCAGCAATAGACTTATGGGTCTGCTTAAGGTTTGAAAGTGAATTATAAGTTGGTGTTACTATTGAAATTTTCATTTTTTGTGAACATTCAACCTATTCTTTCGCTCTATATTTTTAATCATTAGGCTGTCCACGAGAGACTCGTCTTTATTGTTATCTGCTATTTCTTCCTTTTCTTCCTTCGTTTCTCTGAGCATAATTCCCTGCATAATTCCAAGCATTACCGAAGTATTAAAGAGCTGAATAGGTCCGCCATTGGTTAACAGCTGACCCAACATACAAACAAACACGGAAGAAAGCAGAACGGCAAATTGCTTTATAGTTGTATTATCAAGTCGTTTTGTGAAGATGAGAAATCGAACATAGATATTTAATAAAATTGCAATGAATAAAATTGTAATTGGTATACCAAGTTTTACTCCCAGAAAAAGTAATGCATTGTGATAGCCGCCAGATGATAGTAATCCGCCGTACAAGGCTGTATCACCTGTTCTAGCTATCATCGCATTATAGTATAATTCGCTATATGAGAAAGAAAATCCTTTACCCGTTAAGGGTTTTTCTTTCATTTCCATGAAAGCAATCTTCGCAAGTTCTGCTCGCCAGTTAGATTGCCATCCAATTTCTCCTAAACCCTTTGTAATATTTTTATTATTCATAAAGTATGATGGGGTTATGAGTGAAAACGTTCTCATTGCAGATTTCGGAATGTTTTCAGGCGCGAATATTGCAATAGTATAAACTATAATAATTGCAGGTATTAATATTCTAATATATTTTATAGCTACCCCATAAAGAAAATATGCAAAACCAAGAGCAACAACCATTGATACAAGTGGAAGCCTATTTTTACTTATTGTACTTAACAGTATTATTAGCATTGTAGCCAACATTAAGAATACGTCATTCTTAAAATTAGTTTCTTTTGCTTTTTGTAGTGGATATGTGATTGCCAGCAATGCAATAAACCAAGCAGTCGGAGATGAAAATATACTTATAAAGCCTCCAAGTGGAATATAACTGAAAATATTATCATAAATAATTTCTACTGTTAATATTATTAAACAAGTCCAAAGTACTTTTATGTGATTCTTCTTGATTTCTGTTTTCAATGCTAATAGTAATACAGAAAAGTAGCAAGCTCCTACTAATACAGTAGGCAGAGCAGAAGATAAACCCCCAACAGCTCCTGTTGAACCGGCTCCAGGGCGATCATATATAAATCTTGCTAAACTCCAAAAGAACAAAATTGCCATAGCCTTGCTTGGAAATTGTAAAAAAACTTTCTTGTCAACACGCTTATTAATTGTGATTTCTGCAATGACTAAGAATAGAATTCCTGCATTAATAACATAACTAAAAGATAAAGCATCAAGCAATGGTAGGGGAATTTTAGACGTTGGAATGATTGCAACTAGGGCAAGTATTAGCCAGTACTCCTGTAATGAAATAATAATAATCAAGAAAATAGGTAGTAATGCTACTCCTAAATATATCAATTTTGTGATAATAAAGTCATAGCTTAAAAGCTTTGCTGTTAGGAATAGTACGGCAAGTGTGTATAATGCTGTTAGTATTATGGTTAATAGTTGAAAATTCATTTTAAGTTTGTTCTATTAATTTATTGTTGTTATTTATCATGATTGCAATTATTATGGCTATGGTGAAAATATCTAACGGACCGCCATTTGTGATCATCTTTCCTACTAGTACATACCCGCACGCCAGATAATGCGATTGAAAACTCTTTTAACTGAGAATTCTTAAGTTTTTTTGAGAAAAATATAAATTTTCAAAAGATATTTATAAGAGCTAAATGACAAGGGTCAGGACATCGCACACCCTTGTTAAATTATTTCTGGAATACTACCTTATTTTATAATCGTATTCAACTACTTTTTCTTTATCAAGGTACACATTTAATTTTTGTTTATCAACATCTACTGTAGCCTTCAGATATTCATATCCTTTTGACATGTACGAAATATGGCTAATCGTATTTATTATCTTAAAGTTACAATTTGTTTTTTTAATATATCTTTAGTAAGATTTTCCATTTTTCTTGCTTTCTATGGCTGAATCGTAAATTTTAATTAGTTGTTCGTAGTTTGTGTCTTCACAATATTTCTGTTCAAAACTTTTTTTTGCATTGGTGCTTATTCTTTTTGATAACTCATTATTTGTCAATAAAGTGTTGAGTTTTGTGTATAAATCTTGATGGTTCCCCATTGAAAAGAGTAATCCGTTTTGATTGTTGTCAATTATTGAAGCGGTATTTCCTGAATCACTTGCTATTACGGGGCATCCGCAGGAGAATGCTTCTATAATCGTTAATCCAAAAGATTCATAACATATGGAAGGCATTATTAAGCACTTTGAATTCTGTAATAAACTTAAGACTTTTGTATACGGCTGTTTGCCTAAAAACAAAACTGAGCTTTGTATCCCTAAATTATCTGCAAGCTTTTCCAGGTTTTCTTTTTCCTCTCCATCTCCAACAATTAAAAGTTTTATCAGGTCAGAGTCCGATTTCTCTTTTAACAATTTCCAGGCTTTTATTGCAATATCACAGCCTTTTTCTTTGCTTAGTCTGCCTACATATACAGCATAATCTCCATAATTATCGTCAAAGCTTTTTTCTGCTTCAAGAACTTTTATAAAATGTGGTTTAACAGTAATCTTTTCGTTTGGAAGGCCAGCTTTAATGAATTTTTCCTTCTGAAAATCTGTTAGAACAACATATTTGTCAATCTTGTTGTTCCAAGTGCCGATAAGTTTATGAATATATAGCATTTTTGCTAAAACAAGCGAACCAAAGAAGCTGTTTTTATAACACCTGTTTATAATTCCAGGAAATTTGAAACTCTTTTTTACGCATCTTTCGCATATATTATATTTGTCACTCTTATCTTTTAATAATAAAAGTGCATTTAAACACAGTAGACGATAGTTGTGTATGGTTTGTACAATAGGGATATTTTCTTTTGAGCAAGCCCAGTATATTGAAGGAGATATCAATGGAAAAGCGTTATGACAATGTACAACATCAGGTCTCTCATCTTGAAGCAGTTTAACAAACTCTTTGTATACTGCATGATTCCAGAGAGTTTTGAAAGCAGTTTGCACTTTAGATACTAGACCACATATATCTTCATTATTTTTGTAATAGGTGACAACTGTATTACCTTTGGATTGCAGTAATTCTAATTCAGCTTTTACAACAACATCTTCTCCACCAGTTTGCTTGTAATAATTGTGTACTTGTATTATCTTCATACTACAGTCCATCATTTTTTTGTTTCTTATGGTCGTTTTTTATTTTAAATATTTCTAACAATATATCTATCAAAAACTTACAAATCAATTTTTCACCTGTCAACTTTTCATGATAATGAGTCCAGCTACTAATTTCAGAACAATTTAATTTCGTAATTGTAAGAGCCGCTTTATATCTTAGTAGCTGGATATCGCTCCCGTTCATGCAATACAAATGTTGATTTGCAGATTTTAAGGTAGCTCAACCTTCTAGGTTGTTGGCGTTCTTCTGCCTTAGCTCTTGCTAGTCCCACCATGCAAGCTGGAAGCGTGCGTTACATAAATAGAATTCTTCTCTGCGGCCTCTGTGCCTTGCTCTGCGCGAGAATCCTCTTGGGTGCGGCTCTTCCGCCACGAGTGTTCGCCTTATGTTTATTTAATGTTAAAACTAAATCTTCCGTTGGCTGTACCATGGATCTTTATATAGTCCGGTGTCTCATTTAAGGCATACATATATGATACTTCCTGTTTCTTATAATGTCCCTTGAATAACCTTAATAAACATCTAAGCAATCGTATTGATTTTCTAAATGGGTTTGGTAATGCTCTAAATCTGTTCTGAATAACTTCCGTCTCATCATGCATCTGTTTGTCAATACTCAAGTTGTTTCCGTCAGATGTAAATAGTGAAAAAAATATATCAGCTTTACACATTAATACTTTTTGAGCCATTAGTTTAAGAATTAGTTCCATATCGGCAGCGTATCTGAACTCATCATTAAGTTTTAAAAGTCCTCTGTCAAATAAACTGCGTCTAAAAAAGGTTGCACATGAGAAAACATTCAGAAACGTATTCTTTATAAGAAAGAGATTTGCTTTCAACTCTTTTCTTGTAGTAATCAGATTACCCTCTTTGTCTACAATTAAAGCATTTCCGTAAACGATATCCACATTCGGATTCTTCTCAAAAATTTCTTTGACTTTTTCAAGAGTGCCTGGTAAGTATTGTTCATCGCAGTTTAACCAGCTTAAAACATCTCCAGTAGAATTCTTCCACCCATTGTTAATTGCATCATACATTCCTTTGTCAGGTGCAGATCTATATGAGAATATATACTCACTGCCGGTGTTGTTTGTTGATAAATCTAACCTAAAGACATCTAACCACTCTTTTGTTCCATCGGTAGAATTCCCATCCATAACAAGATGTTCTCTATGAACTTCTGTTTGACCTCTTACCGAGCCACATGCTTTTTTGATCTGGTCTAATCTGTTGTATGAAGGGGTTATAATTGAAAATTTCATATTAACTACTATATGTTAAATAATTTTAAAACTTCTTCGGCAATTTTTGTGTAGGCAAACACATCGCGTGACTTTGATGCAATTGTCTTGCTGTCATATTTTCCAGCATTCCAATCTTCCATTTGTAGAATCAGTCCTGATGCCAACTTTTTGGCAGAACCTTTTGTTCCTCCGCCTGCATTTAAATCTCGAATGGCTTTTAGAGGAACGTAGTCGTTGTCTTGAGCAAAAAAGGTGCATCCACAACAAAGAGCTTCCGATGCAACTAGGGGGCCGCTCTCATAACGGGAGGTTATAAGACATATCTGGCTTCTCTGAAAAATTTCAACAACTTTGGTATGAGGAATAGAATCATAAATATGTATACGACTTTTTACATCTTCAGGTGCTTTTCTTAGGAGGTTTTGGATAATATCTTGCCCAGAACCAATTAGATGTAACTCATAATCTTCTTTACGTTTTAGAGTCTCAACAATTGTTTTAACAAGCAATGGAGTGTTCTTCTGATGTGCATTCCAACGTCCCACGGCAATTATACTTTTTTGTTTTTCCGGTAAATCTTCAATGTTGGTTGCTATGATATCTGGTGCCGCTGGTTGACGAATAATTGCAAGCTTTTCTATTAAGTGATTACGTTTATAATACTTAAACATTCTGGTTAATCTCTCATGTGCCTCAGGTGATTCAACGCCAATGAAATCTACTATCTCTAATTGCTTTAAGTGTTTCATGTCATATACACTAGGAATAGCATAAAGTGGAGTCTTAACCATTGATGCAAAAAGTGCTTTAAGTGAATTGAAATCTTTATCCCGAAACGAAGAATAGTTATATTGCGTATATGCTAATGGATTAAGGAACGGTGTATTTATCCCATTTGTATCAAGACGTGCTAAGACTTTTATTCCTGCGTCCTTAGCTGCTTGTATAATTGGTGTATATTTGGGGCTTCCCCATGAATTTATAACTAGAGCATCTAATTCATGTTGCTTCCACCAATCTGCTGAACACATGTTTTCCATGGTTGTTTGGATTACTCCTGGAAAGCCAGCACCATCTGTCGTGTTTAATCTAACACATTGAGATTCAACACCCAAAGTTTCTAGTCCCCTGTAAATTAGGGTTATGCCTCGATCCCAGGAGTCTTTAGTCAATGGGATTGGTGATACTGCAAAAATTCTCATAAAGTATTTCCCTTTTATTTATACCAGCATTCTGGCAGTGCTAGCGTTGAGTCGTCTGTGTTGTCAGAATCAAGTGGATGTGGGAACAATGTATGAGGTTCAGATGCCGATATCCTATCGTTTCTTAAAAATGTAAACTCCATAAGCCTTGGGATTGTTATACCGTCTTTTTTAAAAGCTCCGATTGTTCCAACATTATTAGGGTGAATATGAACACATGTATGATTCTTAAGAAGCTTGTTGAAGACCAGAGAGACGTAATGAAACACCGGAGAATTCCACATGAGGTGCAGATCATGAAACTCAATTACCATTATTCTGAGTCTATCTAGTGTTTCTTCGGACATACCCAAAAGTACTTCGTATTCGGAATATTCAATATCCATCTGAAGCAGAAGATCTGATTTGAAATCATCAGGAAGAGATGTGTTGACCCAGTCATCAATCTGCAAAACACCGTGTCTGGACCAGCCACCTATATAGTGTTTTGTGAATGAGAACTTTTCATTTTCCAACGCAGGTGCGTCAACTGATTTGTCAGCAAGAAACACATTCATTCCATGTTTTGCACAATCTCTTTCAAAGTTTGATATAGTGTTGACTCCAGGTGAAAAACATGTGAAAATACCTTCAAGATCATTTGGAACCAAGTAACCACCGTCACCCTTGTCTCCAAAGCGAATAAGTTCTTTGTCTGTTTTTATTGGATGTAGCCTATCAATTAACTGTTTCAATTCTTTGCTATCAGTTAGCTGTGCTGGATAAATATTTAATAAGCCAAATCCTTTGGCAATTTGTCCTTTGAATATATCTTTAATATACACTTGTATCTCCTATTATTGTTTTCTTAAATTGTTCTTCCGTATGAAATAATGAAAAATCTTTTACAAAAATATTGTCTGCTTCTTCTGGAATATCCCCAAAACTTTTCTCTAAAGCTTCTTTTAAGCTCCCAATTTCATCAGAATGGATGATTCCTCGATAGTATTGTTCAACAAGTGAACCCATATAACCGAATGAGTTTCCAACTAAAATTTTGTTTCGGATTATTGCCCTATTTGCAATCCCTGAAGATCCTAAATGCTTTAAATATGGAAGAGCTATAACATCAGCAACATCTAAATATTCAAAAAATTCTTTATCTGATATGTATCTGTCAATCTTTATAATGTTAGGATTTGCATCAATATCTGGAGCAGATATAATAGTTTTAACTTCATCCATAATGCTTCCTACAATCAACAAACGACTATTTTCAGGTAGATTCGCCTTGCAGAAAGCATTGATAAGTAAATGGGTCCCCTTACGTAGTGATTGAACTCCTAATGATAAGATGTATTTGCAGTTTGGATCTAAATTAAGTTCAGCACAAAGTTCTTCACGGTTGCAAGGTGAAACTGGCTCCAATGGTTCCGGCATTGCAACAGCCCTTTTTAACATAGGATAGTTCTTCTTTTTTAGATACTCATATACAGCAAGATTGAGAAAATATACTCGTTCAAACTGAGTGTGAACAACTAGCCATTCGTTGATAGACTGTTTAAACCGATATAATAAATTATGTTTAGTTTTAGTAGCATAACTTCCTGTAAATAGACAACCTTCATGTGGAACGTCTCGAACTCCAGGCCACTGTTTGTACATCACCATCGTAGCAGTTTGTAGAAACCCATCCATTATTGGCAGATATACATGATTAGATTTTGTCTGTTTTGTTATTGATCTAATAAGAAAAAGTTTTTTCAGATTCTTATTAGGGCAATCTTTAAATGGAATTAATGTTATTTTATCTCTTAACTTTTCTAAGTGTACCTTAAATTCATTAGTTTGCAATGCTTCTTTTGGAATAGCAACAGTAACTTGGCAACCATTGTCCAATAGTGCTTCTGCATATAGACGAATGTAATGTAAATGATGTCCTATAAAATGAAAATCAATAATTAGTGTTCTTTTCACCTTCCACCACCTTGTTCGGAAATACTAGTTAATATGCAAAATAATTTTTCTACTATTTTATCGGCAGAATATTCAGAACTAAGATAACATCTTAATTCCTTCATCTTTTCCGAATCTTGTCCGTGAGTTTTTACTAGTTCAAGCATATTCTGTTCAGCTTCGTGTACATCATGTGGATTTATATATTTACAACATTCGTTGTGTTGCAGTATGTCAGGAGGAGCTCCAATATTGCTTATAAGGGCTGGTGTGCCAGTTGCTATTGCCTCAAAGATGGTGTTGCCAAAAGTCTCAACAACAGATAGGTGTGTAAAGATATCTGCCTCATCAGTTAGAGCCCGATTAAGCTCTAATCTTTTTGCAAATCCTCTGAACTCCACATTGCTGTCAAGGTTATTTGCTCTTGCCCAGTCATATCCTTTTTCATTCTTCCCTAAATCTTGTCCGTATAAAATCAGTTTTGCATCAGGAATAGTTGCTCGAACATGCCAAAATGCTTTCAAAAGTTTTTTAATGTTTTTTAAACGCCCCCATCCTGAAATATCCATAAATACTGGAGCATTAATATCATAGTTCTTTTTTTTGTCAATGTTAGTATTCTCAAAAAGAATTGGGTTTCCAACAACTTTAATCTTGCCTCTGAACTTGAAATATCTTCTAATATGTTTTGCTGTATAGTCAGAAACAGCTATTAGGCTGGATGATCTTTTAATAACAAGAAATGCTGTGAAAATATAAAATATCTGAAACAACCAGGAAATAGGATTAAATGTAAGGTTCTCAAAAGCATAACGTAAAGGTGTTGCCCGAACAGTACAGACATTTTGAATGCCTGAGTCTAGTGCAGCTAATGCATGTCCTGTATGTAACCATTGTGAAAGAAGAACATCCGGTTGTACTCTTTTGATAATAGGAACAATTCTTTTTCGTTCTGTCATAAAAAACGTTGCCCATGGTACAATACCGATTGTTCTTGCCGGCACCAAGTAGACAGAGAGATTGTCACCATGAAACTCTGTTTCTCTAATATCCTTCTCAAATGAAAAAATCGAAATATGATTTTCTGTTTTTAGCCATGCTGGCAATGTATTGAGCAAAGGGGAGTTCTGGCTACCTTTTATCTTGGAAGCACGTTTAGAGTCTTCTGAATATAAAAACTCTGATAGCTGTGACATATTTACATGTGTAATAAAACCAATATGCATAATTTTCTATCTATTTTATCAAAACCTATCTAATATACTATTAAGAAATACTTCTTCTCTATAAATAATGAGAGTAGAATACATAAACCGCCGGCAATTCCGCTCAATATGAAACGAGGCCAAATAGGCATGCCCAAATATGAAATCAGTAATATTGATACAGCAACAGCCATACTGTATAGTGTTGGTCGGACTAGTGCTGCAAGCTGACTCCATGGAGAAATATTGCTTAGCTTACGCACTTCAAATATCAATGGAATACAAACTACAGTACGTGCAAATATATCACCAACCACCATTCCTTTAACACCCCAGTGCATTCCGATTATTACCCCTGTTATCTTTAATAAAGCAATGATTGTAATGTATTTAAAATATATTTTACTTTTTCCTAATGATCTCAACAACTCTATATTTGATTTGAAGAATATAAATGTTGAGAAAGTAACACAGTTTGCTCTTAGAAACCATATTGCAGGTATCCATTGTTTACCTAAAAGAATAAGAATAATATCTCCGGCGGCAAATCCAACTCCAGCAAGAATCATGAAAGATATCGCACAGCTTGTTCTAAGAAACTTAAGATAAGTATTCTTTAATTTTTCTGGATTATCCTGTAGCTTGGCCAGAATTGGGAAATTGGTTCTTGAAAGTATTAATGACAGAGAATAGCCTATGTTTTGTGGAATTACCCTCCCTCTATCATAATATCCCAATGTTTTAATTGACACACACTTCGCAATAAGAATGTTAATCAATTGATCTGCAATTGTGCCTAGAATATTAGAAAACATTATTGGCAAACCGTAAATATATAAATCTTTTATCCGACTTAAAGATGGGATGCCTTTAGGAGTCCATGGAACCAAAATCCAGCAGAGTATTGCTTTGGTTATTGCTATTCCTGTCTGTTGCCCAATTAAAGCCCAAACTCCATATCCCGAAAATGCCATCCATACTCCTAAAAGACAGCCGACTACAACACTAGATATCTGAATACTCGAAAGCAGTCCATAACGAAATGTGCGAATTAATCGTACTTCCCAGGCTCTTGCTATGTTCATTAAAAATATGTTAATTGCAAGACCAGTTACTATTTTGCCAATCTCTTGGTTGTGGTAAAAGTCTGCAATCAGACCTGAACTCAATATTAGTATTGATGCACATAAAGCAGAGATCGCTCCATTTGCCCAGAAGAAGGCTGTGTAATCTTTGTCGTCAATTTTTGGCTTCTGCAAGATTTGTTGTTCAATACCTCCGTTAATAAGAAAACCTGCAATACCAAAAAATATGGATACGGATGCAACTAAACCAAATGATTCGGGACCAATAAGTCGAGCAAGTATCAGTGTGACAACTACAGTTAGCCCTCTTTGTACAAATTGCTCTATACCTGTCCAGATCCAACCGCGTTTAGCATGATTATGTAATAAATTAATATTCAATTAAATTGGTTCTTTTCAACGAATTTATTTGATTTTACGGAATGATATATGTTCTGCATTTGTTGGTAATTAACTCTTTTATATTGTTATAGACTGCGATCTTTTAAACCAAGTCTAACAGCTATCTTGCGTAGATAGCTGTTTGTTTTATATCCAGAAAGAGTGCCGTATCGAATACTATTTATAATATCTCGTTTAGGTCTCCATCCTTTATATGGTGTTAAGTCTAAATATTTATAGTATTGCTGGATATATTTTTTATGCATAAAGCAAGGATTATAGTTAAATACTTTGGGCTTAAGGTAGTGATAAATATATGCGTCAGAATACTTGTCTTTGTTTGTAAGTGTTATTAAATAATTATAGCTTTTAGGTATAATTTTTTTTTCATATGCAAATATTGCATTGATAACATCTTGATCAGCATTAGGAATTTGGTCATTTAATTTTATCAAAGAATCCTTAACAAGGTTTATAAAGTCAAGGTTACGGATCTTGTCTACATTTAACATTAACACACCGCTATTAATATAAGCCTTTCCGTAATCATAACTGTTTGAAGAATATTTAGGTTTGTATTTGTCTTTGACACCTATGATACATTTCCCTTCAAAGTCAATATCCCAAAGTTTACTTAGTGATGTATTTACTATTATATCACAATCAAGGTATATTATCTTGTTTACATAAGATGGCAATACCATGGGTAATAACAAACGATAATATGCACCAACATCAAAAGTACTGGAATTATGCATGTTGAAAAAATTTATTATTTCCTTTATTTTAATGTTTTGACTTGGTTTAACAATAGTACACTCCTGCTTGTACTCTTGTATTGTATCTTGAACTATAGTAATAGCATTAGATTCAGCAGGAATATCCATGATAATAAAAAATGCAAGTTTGTTGTTTCTGTTATGCTCTAATATGGAAACAATTGTCGTTAGTGCAAATTTAGAGTATTGACCATCTGTATCATTCCAGCATAGTGCAATATTAATTGTTGTATTACTATCCATCTATATTATTTCATTTATTATTAAAATTCTAAGTTTAGATCCTAATTTAAGAGGAGTCAACTCATTGCAAAAGCTTCAATGGAAGCCTCCGTTTAACCGTCGTGTTCGATTTGGCTTTTTGCAACAGCCACTAACCAAGACATTCTGCACGGTCGGCATTCAGCGAGAAGAATTGCCCGTCTTGCAAAGCTTAGTGATGCGATCTCTGGCACTTTATATTCTGCTACTTTTTCGAAGTCAGTCCTTGATTGAATTATTTCTAAATCATGTGTTTTCTCGAAAGTCTTCATTAGTAACTGTAAATCTGCACCTTCGTGTTCATGGACTTCAATAATCAAATCTGAGTTAGCGAGAAAAGAAACTGAATCTTTTGTAAACAGTTCCATCTCATATCCTTCACAATCCGAAATAACTAGTCCGCGCATGTTCCTTAGTTCTTTAAGTTCCTCGCTTGTGCATGTAGAGCGGATATCGATTCGTTGTTCGACTTGATTTTTAAGAGCTAACTCCTGGCACATTTTACGAGCAGTATCTGATGTGTCATATGCGACTATGTGCGGCTTATCTGTTGAGAGAGCAATTCCTACGGCATAGTATCCCTCTGCGCATCCGACATCAACTACAATTTCATAAGAATTCAATCTTTCTTTTTTGAAGAGAAGTGCTAATTCTGCTTCATAGGTTCCCAGAATCTTAGGTGCCAACATGCTCCCGGCAGATTGAAGAGTTGAATAAACCATTCCTTGAAAAGGTCCGGAAATGACAGTATGCGTAGGGGAAATATCATTGATTAGGTGATTTATGTACTCTTTGCTCTGTATACACTTCTCGTATAGGAATCTATGGGATATCCGAGATAAACCTGATATGCGCCTTAGCAGAAGGAATGTAGATGCAAGTATTTGCCATCCTATCTCTGATCGCACGAGTAAACGTTTTATTCTTCTCATTATTTTCTTTCCAACAATTATTGTACGAAGATTCGTAAACTAATGTTTCTATGTTTTATCATTTGTTTATCCTTTTTATCCGGTAGAGCAAGTGCAATCATAATGAAAACAGAAAGCAGTAGGGTGGTCTGCCGGGTAAAAGAACATAGTACTTTGCTGCAGGCTCCTGTTGCAACAATTCCTACTTTTGACCATAGTCCAATATAGTATTGCTTTGGTCAATGCAATCCAAATCTGTTTCCTAATTAGAGTTCATACTCCTGAAAAACAGCCGACTGCAAAGTTAGATATTTGAATACAAGACTGACGACTATAGTTAAGCCTCGGTGGATCAATAGCTCTAAGCAAGTCCGAAGCTACCCCTTCTAGGCGTGTTTATGTAGTACATTTGTATTCAAAGTATTATCTTGGTTAAAAAAGTTGTTGTTCAAATGAGTGCTTTTAATAAAGTTTTTTTCAATATGTTTTACTTCAGGGCACAGCTTCGCCCCGTCAATTATGCATGAAAATTTAAATTTTTCTAATATCATTTTGCATAATATTATAAATATCATCTATTTGCAAATCAAAATCAATAGTTAAGGCTTTAAGTCGACAACATTACAGAATTAAATGAAAAGAATGCCTAAAATATTAAAATATCCTGTTTTTCACGACAAATAATATCTTGGTGTTTTTTAATGAGAAAGCCCCGTATAAAATATTATGAGAGAAATGGTTTGATATTTAAACTGCTATATTATATTATTTGAAAATAATAAGAAGTTTAAACACAAAACTAAGAGGTAGAGTCCGTTGAATATACACAAATTTTATAGCGCAGTTCTAACACCATTTCGCAAAAAAAGAATGGCACGTTTCATGAAAACACTGTCTCCAAAAAAGTCAGATAAAATTCTGGATATTGGTGGAACTGCATTCAACTGGGCTTTGATTGATTATAAACACCCTATTACTTTGCTCAATCTAGATGTTCCTGGCAATGCATCAGAACTACCAGAAAATTACACATGTGTCGCTGGTGACGGAACTGCTCTGGAATATGAAGACAAGTCGTATGAAATTGTTTTTTCTAATTCTGTTATTGAGCATGTAGGAACATATGAGAAACAGAAAGCTTTTGCTAAAGAAGCTTCTAGGGTAGGGAAGAAGTTATGGATTCAGACCCCCGCAAAATATTTTTTCTTTGAACCACATTATCTTATGGCTTTTGTTCATTGGTTTCCTAAAAACTGCCAAAAAAGAATGCTACGTTTTTCAGGTAGAGCACTGCTGTCAAAATTTCCTCAGGAGGAAATCGACGACTTGGTGGACTATACAAGACTTTTAACCTTTGCAGAGTGCAAGAAGTTGTTCCCAAGTTGTAGTGTACACAAAGAAAGAATCCTTTTTCTTACAAAAAGTTATATCATAGAAAATAGCTGATTGTAATAAATCTCAGAAGACCTGTTAAATGTTTATTTCAATGCATTTGAATAGTTACTATACTACATACATTGCTTCTTTGTAGCCACATCACCAGCATCTCATAAAATATGCGGGTTAATATTGTAGCAAATCTAACGATTTCTTTATATGCCAAAGGATATGATTTGCTTATACAATCATTCAAAAAATGTTTCTGCAAAATATTTATCTTTTCTCGTACAAAATATTTTTAAGAGTTATTTTATCTGCGAAGCTTTTGCTATCGATACGAAACTATTATACAATATTTGCAGGAAACTTATGATCAAAAGAAGAAATGTTAGAAAAAGATTATCATTTCTGTTTAAGTATTTTACTTTTATAAGAGTTTTGCTATTATAACGCTTAATAAATTATGTATATTTAAACTTTTTCATTTTGTTTGAGAAATTAATCGAGACTTCATTATACATGATTTTTTTTATTTAGGGTTTAATGTGAGAATGCCTGACATTTTGCTATAAGACACTTTCGCCTTTAGCTCGCTAAAGGTACAGTGTTGCATAGCAGAAGGTTAGGTGTTATCGCATTATATATTCATAAATCACATAAACTTTATATTAAAGTCTGTCTGCAAGCCTTTTAGCATAAAAGTACTAAAAACCTTGCACTTTAGTATTCAAAATAAAGTATTAATGTTTACCAATACGTTGGTTATGAATTGAACAGGAAGCCCTATTTAACAAAACACTCTTTGCTACTTGATCTTATAATGTAATATCAATGTGTTTTTTGTAAATTGGTTTGCGATGCGGTGTGTAACCAATTGTAAGCTCTAATGTTATTAGGATATAGAAATGAACTCAATTAAAACTTTTTGGAAGCCCTTTGTTGGCCTAGCTTTTTGTCTTGTCTATCCATCCATTGCCATATTTAAGAAAGTTGGTTACTGGCCTATTGTTCTTTATCTTTTTATAGCCTTCTGTCTAATGTTATCAATTCTATGGGTTTTGTCACGAATGAAGAAATATTTGACATCTAAAACGTGTTTGCTTGGTCTCTTAGTTATGTTTGTATCGATGCTTGTAGCCTATGTTGTTATTCACCCGCATATCGACACTGACGGGTTTCGGTTGGCTGGTATTAATTTCGGTTCATCTGACGCTGATGATGCAATTGATGTGGCTATATCAGAATGTATGGAAGGTAGATACCCATATTATGCTAAGACATTTCTTGGCAATCCCATTACTCCTATGCCTGGGGCACTTCTTCTGGCTTTGCCTTTCTACTACTTTGGTGATAGTGCTATTCAGAATATATTTTGGTTGGCGATTTTCTTCACCATAATCGGGGTTTATCATAGAAGCGTATTAATTCCCTCTATTCTAGCCTTATTTGTGTTTTGCATATCTCCCAATGTGATTTATCAGGTGTTTCAAGGTGGAGACTATATTTCGAATGCGATATATGTTTTAACATTTTGTGTATTATTATTGGAGTCGGTTCGACTCCGAAGACCATTTTGGCATTCTATGTTGTGGGCTTTACTACTGGGAATAGGGCTTTCATCGAGAATGAACTTCGGTATTATTATTCCTCTGGTATTTTTTAATTTGATGAAAGCTTCCTCTGTGAAAGAGGCATTTATACTGCTGGCAATAACTTTTGTTTCATTCTGTTCCATAACCGTTCCTTTTTTCCTCTACGATCCAACTGGTTTTTCTCCCCTACATACAGCGAATAAGTTAAGTATGAATGGTGGGTATAGGTATGCACCACTTGTACTCCCTGTTATAGCAGGTATTCTATCAGTTGTTTTAGCTATGAGATGCAAAATATATTTATTGTCTGTTTTTATGCGAGATGTGGCTGTTGTTCAGATTGTGCTGATGGTTGGTGGTTTGATATTGGCGTCTTTAAGTGCAGGAACTTTGAATCTTAACTATCCGCATTTTGGCATACTTTTTCTGTTCTTTGGCGTGTTTGCTTTTGGTCCTGCTACCTTGATTGAATCTGGAGTTCTGAAAAACAAATTACACGCGACTCTGGTTGTCGAATAAAGTAATTATCAAAGGAATCGACATGTACTTATGATGAATGTGCAAAACCAGATGTTGCTTAAAAAACTGCATCTGGAGTAGGATTCTATGGTGATTATACGCAAACTGCTATTGTTCTGATTGTTCATGTCATGTTTTTTATCTTTTTTAATTTAGTAGGATACTTTAATGAAGGTATATTATAACATGAACGTTTTTTTGCTAAATTATTATTCGCATTTAAGCTTACACTTTTTAGAACTTGGCAGAACCACAATTATTACTTGTAAAAACAAAGGTTTAGTGGTAAACTTAATACTTAATTAATATTTGATTTTATAGTTTCTGAGTATGATAAATGAAAAAAAGGATATAAATAATGGACGACACAACAGTTTCTACCATCAATCGCGTAGCTTTCATAGGCAACTATCTGCCACGTCAGTGCGGAATTGCCACCTTTACCACAGACTTATGTGAAGCGGTAGCGGCAGAGTATGCCGATACCACCACTTGTCTGGCTATGGCGGTTAACGACATTGAAGCCGGCTACAACTATCTACCACGCGTACGATTTGAATTATCCGAGAAGGATATAGCATCCTATAGACGTGCCGCTGATTTTCTAAATATAAACAATGTAGATGTGGTCTGCCTGCAGCATGAATATGGCATTTATGGTGGTCCTTCAGGTAGTCATATTCTGGCTCTTCTGCGCAAGCTGAGAATGCCGGTTGTCACCACGCTGCACACCATTCTGCAAGATCCATCAACCGAGCAGTTAAGTGTTCTAAAAAAGGTGGTGGCTTTGTCTGATCGGGTAGTAGTAATGAGCCAACGCGGTGTGGATTTCTTGAAGGAAATCTACGATGTACCTGCCGAGAAGATTGATATGATTCACCACGGTGTGCCGGACGTACCCTTTGGTGATCCAAATTTTCATAAGGACATGTTTGGAGTTGAGGGTAAGACGGTGCTGTTAAGCTTTGGTCTGCTCTCCGCCAACAAAGGCATAGAAACTGTAATCTCGGCTCTGCCGAAGATTATCGCCACCCACCCGGATGTTGTGTACATGATTGTTGGAGCGACCCATCCTAATGTGCTGCTGAATGAAGGCGATTTATACCGATTGTCACTGCAACGTCTTGCCCAGAAGCTCGGCGTGGCTGGAAATGTAATATTCCATAATAGTTTTGTTACGCTCGAGGAGTTGATTGAATTCATTAACGTTGCGGATATATACATCACGCCTTACCTCAACCAGGCCCAGATTACTTCCGGAACATTGGCATATACGATTGGGGTAGGCAAGGCCGTGGTGTCAACGCCATATTGGTACGCAGAGGAGCTGCTCGCCGAAGAGCGTGGGGTACTTTTTCCTTTCGGAGATTCCGACGCACTGGCCGAAAAGGTTCTCGACTTGCTCGACAACGAATCAAATCGCCATGCAATGCGGAAAAATGCCTATCTGTTTGGTCGGGAAATGATCTGGCCGAAAGCTGCCCAACATTATATGGAATCTTTTGAACACGCCCGTACGCAGCGTCTTCACGCTGTACCTTCCGGCTATGCGGTCGAGCCTCTGGATCAATGTCCTGCTGATCTTCCTAAAATCAATCTCAACCATTTATACCGTTTGACGGATGNNACTGGTATGATTCANCACGCCAAATATATNNTNCCTAACTANGNAGANGGNTACAGTATNGACGANAATGCCCGNGCACTGATTGTCAGCATGCTANTNANGNAACTNGGNAATAATAANTCATTGGAGNTGGCATCNCGTTATCTTGCATTTATCTCCTATGCCTTNAANCCGAAAACAGGTAACTTCCGNAATTTTATGGATTATCAGCGCAACTGGCTGGAGAAGAGTGGCTCGGAAGATAGTCAAGGTCGTACTATCTGGGCACTGGGCACGGTGATGGGACACTCCCTGACCCAATCACTGCGTGGCATAGCCAGTGGACTATTCGAAAAGGCGATAGTCGCCATTCCACAAACCACTAGTCCTCGCACATGGGCATTTGCTCTACTTGGTATTCATGAATATCTTCGACGTTTCGAAGGAGATCTTCTAGTTAACCGAATTCGCGATGAATTAGCAGAGAAACTGCTTGCATTGTATAAGAACTGCAGCTCGGAAGATTGGTTATGGTATGAAGATAAGCTAACCTATTGTAATGCTGCGCTACCGCACGCCATGCTTATGTGTGGTCAGTGGATTCCAAATGACGAGATGACCAAGGTCGGGTTGGAATCGTTATCCTGGCTGGCCGATCAGCAGTGTGCAGATGGTACTGAAGGGCATTTTGCACCAATTGGTTCTGAAGGATTTTATCCTCGAGGCGGTGAACGAGCTCGTTTTGATCAGCAGCCGGTTGAGGCTCAAACAATGGCTTCTGCCTGTCTTGAGGCCTATCGTTGCACTGGTGAAGAACGCTGGATGCAGGAAGCGCGCCGTACCTTCGAATGGTTTCTTGGTCGCAACGACCTGAACTTGTCGCTTTACGACCCAATTACCGGTGGATGCCGCGACGGTCTCCACCCAGATCGATTTAACGAAAACCAGGGAGCCGAGTCCACGCTCGCTTTCATTCAGACATTGCTTGAATTGAAGTTAGCGGAAAACACTATCTTAAATGATTTAAAACATGATAAATAATTGAGGAACGGTTGAGGAACGATAGCGGAACAGTCGGGGAACGATTGAGGAACAAATGGCGGAACAGTTGTTGAATGCAACTTCGTTGCGTTTAATGGCTTCGCCGTTGAACTGTAGCCGCGTCGCCTCGGCGCGGAAAATGGTATGTAGGGGGCGACTTATGTGTCGCTCCTGGGTCTTTAGTCCTGAGTCATTTGGTTCCCGCTTTGTGGGACTAGCAGAGCTAGCACATAATTTGAAAAAGCTCCGCAGGTATATAATTAGTTAGATGGTTGGTTGGTCGAGCTGGTGATCGGGGCGGTCACCTCGGGGCTTGCCCCCGTGGAGCCATGATCGAATCTGACTACAGCTCCATAGGAGCGACATAATGTAGCCACGGGTGTAAACCCGTGGAAAAATAACACGAGCAATGCTCGTACTTGCCCACGGCAGTGTCCTTCGTTGGATATTGAATGTTGGTTATTGGATATTCTTTTTGTCCTTACTTGGGAATTGGATATTGAAAAAAACTGTGTACTGTACACTATGTACTATACACTTTTTCGCAGAAAATAAAAAAAGATGAAGGAAAATAGATGAACCCAAAAGTAAAACGGAGAAGAACAAAGATCGTTGGCAATCCTGAGAGAGTTATTGCTCGCCTTAGCATGTCTGATAAGCCCAAACGTATTAGACAACTTTTAGAACGAATCATTGCTCTACCCGAGGAAACGGCAGTCACTCTGCTCGAACATGTGATGCAGGACTTTGCCGATCGCCATCGCAATATCCTGTGGGTTTTCGAGCAGCATCGTAAGACGGTAGAGAAATATCTGCCTCCGGATGTCGAGCTCAGCGAAACCAAGCAAAGATTGATTGGAGCCTATTTTACAAAGGAATATTCAATCGAATCGGCTGCACTCTTCAACCCATCTATCATTCCGCATCCTGATCAAAGCAATCTTGCCCCTGGCGAATTGCGCTTTATCCTCAGTCTGCGAGCCACCGGGGAAGGGCATATCTCCTCGATTGTGTTTCGTAGTGGAATTATTGATGCTGACAACCTGCTGACTTTTGATCCAGTCAGTGAGTATGTTGAAACGCCCAAGCTGAAGATGGATGCCTACTATGACTGCCACCTTTTCGAGCTGAAGCTCAACGAAATGGGAGCCTGCAACGAAACCACGGCATGGGTGCTAGGTCAAATGCAGTGTAGTTTTACATATGGCGATTTGGAGAAAGTGCTGCAGAAATTTCATCGAGAATATCCTTCCCTTAACATCCTGCAGACCGATGCTTTGGCACATATCGAGTGGTTGGCCGCGTCCAACTACGAAATTACTTTTCGTTCGGAGTTCCCAATCTGCGAAAGGGTACTTTTTCCCATCTCTAAGAATGAAAGTAGGGGAATTGAAGATGCCCGTTTTGTGCGCTTTGTCGACGACGATGGCGAGATAACGTTTTATGCTACCTATACAGCCTATAACGGATTCAGCATCCTTCCACAACTTATAGAAACGAAGGATTTTATTACTTTTAATGTCATTACTCTCAACGGACGTGCCGTTCAAAACAAAGGCATGGCTTTGTTTCCCCATAAAATAGGCGGTCGCTACGTCATGCTCTCACGGCAGGATGGTGAAAATAACCGAATCATGTTCTCTGATAACCTTCATTTCTGGCAGGAATCAGAAATCATTCAAGAACCGGAACAACCTTGGGAATTTGTTCAGGTAGGTAATTGCGGTTCACCTTTGGAAACTAAAGCCGGTTGGTTGATGCTCACCCACGGGGTTGGACCTATGCGTCAATATTGCATTGGGGCTATGCTGCTTGATCTAGAGAATCCGTCCAAAGTTATTGGCCGTCTGGAAGAACCGCTACTTACACCGAGCGAGGAAGAACGAGAAGGTTATGTTCCCAACGTAGTATATAGCTGCGGGGCAATCATCCACGGCAACGAGCTTGTCATTCCATATGCCAGGTCTGACGTGCATTCCGGCATTGCTACCGTGAATGTCGACAATTTAATTAAGTGTATGAAGCCCGTCAAATCAAATAGGGCTTCCAATTCCAATTAAGATTTCTTTTCGCCCGGCAAAATAACAGCGATAATAATAAACACAACTGCTATTCCTCCCGCAATAAATACAGCGGGAATTCCAGGTATAAGTGTGTTGTATTTCTCAATTCCAGTTGCCGCTAAAGAGGCTTCGCCTCCGGCAATCTTATTGAATAAAAATGTACTTTTGATGGAACCATATATCAGCGTAAATATAAATGCACCAATTAGTCCTCCGATTACAAAAACCATTGCATCTCTTCTTCCGGCACCAGCAGCAACAACACCTGTTCCTGGACAGAAACCTGCCATTGCCCAGCCCATTCCTAAAAGTGCTCCGCCAATTATGACACCAATGTATGCACTCTTTACACTCAAATGACTACTGTTAGCAATACCTAGCGCAAGAAGAATAAAGAGTAAAAGACTGCTTATGCCTAATAAAATGGCTTTCATAAGGTGAAAGTCCTTTAAACGCAGCATACCGATAATCTTTTGTGGATTAGCTGCTCCGGCCTTCTGAAGAACAAAACCAAAAAAGAGTCCTAAAACTATTGCTAAGAAAATTTGCATTATTTATCTCCTCTTTGTCTGTATGTAATAAAAGCGGTTGGTATTGCAAATGCAAAAGCCCCAATGGCAAAAAGATATCCACTGAGAGATGTCTGCATCATACCACTCATCATATGACCGCTTGTGCAACCTCCAGCCATTCTAGATCCAAATAAAGCCAGTATTCCGCCTATGAAAACAAGTATATAGCGAATAATTATAGAGCCATTCCCACATTTTGTTACCCATACATCAGGAACTTTGTTCTTTTCGTCTTTTGATGTGAGCACTCGCCCAAGAAATCCGCCGGCAATCATTGCAATAACAAAAATAAAGCTGTAATTTAATGGTTTTGCTACGTCTTTTGCATATTTGCCGCCACTTTTATTCAGGTATGCATTAGGACTTGAATAACCATGAGATGCTTGTGCATCTTCCAAAACCATATCGCCTGATGTTGCAGCATTCCAGATGATTCCATCAAGAATTACAAACTGTGTTGAAACACCGATAGGTTTGACAAGAAGAACAGCAAG